>JAESFO010000364.1_pt1 | contig 55079 bp, 52 predicted proteins | sample 9269421 | NCBI WGS metagenome assembly JAESFO01 (sample SAMN14502839, study PRJNA617101) | algae metagenome | isolation source: Nostoc desertorum CM1-VF14 and co-occurring heterotrophs from rocky... | place: USA: Clark Mountains, San Bernardino, California | collected 2000-06-05 | reverse complement strand
CAGTTCGCCAACCTCTACTGGTTCCGCGCCGACCTGTTCGACCGCAAGGACCTGAAGGACAAGTTCAAGGCCAAGTACGGCTACGACCTGGGCGTGCCACTCAACTGGAGCGCGTATGAAGACATCGCCGAGTTCTTCAGCGTCGACGTGAAGACCATCGACGGCAAGCCGATCTACGGCCATATGGACTATGGCAAGAAAGACCCGTCGCTCGGCTGGCGCTTCACCGACGCCTGGCTCTCGATGGCCGGCACCGCCGACGTCGGCAACCCGAACGGCATGCCGATCGACGAGTGGGGCATCCGCGTGGCCGACGACAAGTGCACGCCGGTGGGTGCGGCCGTGTCGCGCGGCGGCGCCACCAATTCGCCGGCCGCCGTGTATGCGCTCACCAAGTACATCGACTGGATGAAGAAGTACGCGCCCAAGGAAGCCATGGGCATGACCTTCGGCGAGTCGGGTCCGGTGCCGGCGCAAGGCCAGATCGCGCAGCAGATCTTCTGGTACACGGCCTTCACCGCCGACATGACCAAGAAGGGCCTGCCCGTGGTCAACGAGGACGGCACGCCCAAGTGGCGCATGGCGCCCGGGCCGAACGGCCCGTACTGGAAGCAGGGCATGCAGAACGGCTACCAGGACGTGGGTTCGTGGTCGTTCTTCAACGGCCATGACGCCAACCGCACGGCCGCGGCCTGGCTCTACGCGCAGTTCGTCACCTCCAAGAGCGTTTCGCTGAAGAAGACCATCGTGGGCCTGACCCCGATCCGCGAATCGGACATCCAGTCGAAGGCCATGACCGACATGGCGCCCAAGCTCGGCGGCCTGGTCGAGTTCTACCGCAGCCCGGCGCGCGTGGCCTGGACGCCCACCGGCACCAACGTGCCCGACTACCCCAAGCTGGCCCAGCTCTGGTGGAAGAACGTGGCCGAGGCCGTGACTGGCGAGAAGACCCCGCAGAAGGCGATGGACAACCTGGCCGACGAGATGGACAACGTGATGGCCCGGCTGCAGCGCGCCGGCATGGCCCATTGCGCGCCCAAGCTCAATGCCAAGGGCGACCCGAACAAGTGGCTCAGCGACAAGAACGCGCCGTGGAAGAAGCTCGCGAACGAGAAGCCGAAGGGCGAAACCATCGAGTACAGCAAGCTGCTGAGTGCCTGGAAAGACGGGAAGGTCCGCTGAACGCGCAGCGGCCAATCCGCCAGTGCCCTGGAAGGGCCGCGCCGAAGGGTGCGGCCCTTTTTCGTGCCTTCGCCGCCCTGGCCGTGGGGCATATGCGACGCCATGACCATTAGCAGATGCGTCATTTGCACTCTTTCGCTTACATTCGACGGCCGCCGTTCCGTCCCAGCAAGTGACTTCAAGTATTCCCAGTTCCGCCACGCGCGCCAAGCGCGTCCTGGTCGTCCAGTATTCGCAGACGGGGCAGCTCGCGAGCGTCACGCGGCAGATCGTGGCGCCGCTCGAGGCCGATCCGGGCATTTCCGTGCATGTGGAGGTGCTGCGGCCGCAGGTGGCGTATCCGTTTCCCTGGCCGTTCCTGCGCTTCTTCGATGCCTTTCCCGAATCGGCCCACCTGAAGCCGGCGCCGCTCGCGCCGCTCTCGCTCACGGGCGACGAGGACTTCGACCTGGTGATCCTGCCCTACCAGGTGTGGTTCCTGGCGCCGTCGCAGCCGGTCGTCGCCTTTCTCCAGCACCCGCTCGCGGCCCGGCTGCTGCGCGGCAAGCCGGTGGTGACGGTGATCGCATGCCGCAACATGTGGCTCATGGCGCACGAGAAGCTGAAGGGCCTGCTCGACGCCGTGGGCGCGCGGCTGATCGACAACGTGGTGCTCACCGACCCGGGCCCGACGCTCGCCACCTTCTTCACCACCCCGGCCTGGCTGATCTGGGGCCGCAAGCGCGGCTTCTGGGGCATGCCCGACGCGGGTCTCAGCGAGGCGCAGGTCCGCGGCTCGGCCCGCTTCGGCCGTGCGCTGCGCGATGCGCTCCACGGCGGGCTCGAACGCGGGGCCGGGCCGCTGCTGGCGGGCCTGGGCGCGGTCAAGGCCGATGCCCGGCTGCTCGCGAGCGAGAAGGCCGGCACGCGCAGCTTCTATCTCTGGGGCAAGCTCATCATGGCCGCGGGCCGGCCGGGCGCCTGGCAGCGCAAGCCGCTGCTGCTGCTCTACGTGCTTTTCCTGCTGGCGCTGATCGTCACGGTGGTGCCGGTGAGCCTGTCGCTCCAGGCGCTGCTGCGGCCGGTGTTCAAGCGCTGGCTGACTAAAATGACGGCCCATTTCGAGCGCCCCTCGGGCTCGGCCATGGACCGCGTTCCGCTTTATGACGATTGAAGTCTTCCTGACCCGCACCGCCGCCTTCCTGCCTTTTTCCGCGGTCGGCAACGAAGACATCGAAGAGGTCCTCGGGCGCGTCGGCGGCAAGGCCTCGCGTGCGCGCCGGCTCATTCTTCGCAGCAACGGCATCCAGTCGCGCCACTACGCGATCGACCGCGCCACCGGCCGGCTCGCGATGAGCAACGCCCAGCTCACGGCCGCCGCGGTGCGGGCGCTCGGCGACGACATCGGCCCCGTCGACTGCCTGGCCACCGGCACCTCGCTGCCCGACCAGCTGATGCCCAACCATGCGGTGATGGTGCACGGCGAACTGGGCTGGCCGCGGCTCGAGGCGGTGGCCTGCGCGGGCATCTGCCTGGCGGGCGCCGCGGCGCTCAAGCATGCGTGGCTCTCGGTGCGCTCGGGCGATGCGCAGCGCGCGGTGGCCACCGGCTCGGAGCTGGCCTCGGCCGTGATGCGCGGCGACCGCTTCGAGGCCGAGCTTGCGCACAGGGTCGCGGCGCTCGAGGCGCGGCCCGAGATCGCGTTCGAGAAAGACTTCCTGCGCTGGATGCTGTCCGACGGCGCCGGCGCGGTGCTGCTCGAACGCGCGCCGCGCGGGCCGCTGTCGCTGCGCGTGGACTGGATCGACCTCTCTTCGGCCGCGCACGAGCTGCCGGTCTGCATGTACGCGGGCGGCGACAAGAACACCGATGGCGCCTTCGAAGGCTGGGCGCACACCGCCCCGGGCGACTGGGCGCAGGCCTCGACCTTCGCGGTGAAGCAGGACGTGCGCCTGCTCAACGAGAACATCGTGCGTGCCACGCTCGGCGAGCCGCTCGCGGCCCTCATCGACAAGCGCGGCCTGAAGGCCGACGAGATCGACTGGTTCCTGCCGCATCTCTCGTCGGGCTACTTCTTCGAGCCCGTGGCGCAGTGCCTTGAGAAGCTGGGCTTCGCGATCCCGCGCGAGCGCTGGTTCACCAACCTCGCGACCAAGGGCAACACCGGTTCGGCGTCGCCTTACATCATGCTCGACGAGCTGTTCCGCTCGGGCCGCATCCGGCCGGGGCACAGGCTGCTGATGTTCGTGCCGGAGAGCGGGCGCTTCTCGAGCGGCTTTATTCATCTGGAGGCCGTATGAATACCGGACGCAGAGGACGCGAAGGTTTCGCAGAGGACGCGAAAGAACAGCCAAGAAATTCTTTATTGAATTCTTTTGCGTCCTTCGCGAAATCTTCGCGTCCTCTGCGTCCGGCTGTCCGATTCCGATTTTTTCGAGCAAAGAACTGACATGGACCTCGACGCCGTTCCGCAAGAGGGCAATGCCACGCTCGACGGGCATTCCAAGCTCATGTACGCGCGCGACGCGCAGGGCCGGGTCGTCACCACGCGCTCGCGCGGCTGGGAGGCGGAAGAGATCGTCACCAGCCATGCGGTCGACGTGCTGGTGGAACAGGCCGCAGCCGCCCGGGCGCGCGTGGCGGCCGGGCTCGCATCGCCGCTCGAATACTGGATGTACGCACGCCGCATGGACGTGGCGCTGCTCTCGCAGACCAGCAGCTTCTGGCAGTGGCGCGTGCGCCGCCACCTGCAGCCGCGGCACTTCGCGCGGCTGTCGGCGCCGCAGCTCGCGCGTTATGCCGAGGCGCTGGGCCTTTCGGTCGCCACCTTGCAAGGCCTGCCGTGACGACGAGCACGAACTTCGAGCACCACCAGGCGGCGCACTGCGAAAGCGGCGTGATCTCGAGCCTGATGCGCCACCACGGCGCGCCGATGACCGAGGCCATGGCGTTCGGTCTCTCGTCGGCGCTGTCGTTCGCCTACCTGCCGTTCATCAAGCTCTCGGGCCTGCCGCTGATCTCATACCGCATGCCGCCCAAGGCGATCATCAAGGGCCTGCTGGCGCCGATGGCCGCGCGCTTTCGCTTCGAGACCTTCCGCAGCGCCGAAGCGGGCCAGCAGCGGCTCGATGCGTTGCTGGCCGAGGGCCGGCTGGTGGGGCTGCAGACCTCGGTCTACTGGCTGCCGTACTTCCCGCCCAACATGCGCTTCCACTTCAATGCGCACAACCTGCTGGTCTACGGCAAGGACGGCGACGACTACCTGATCAGCGACCCGGTGTTCGAGGAGCCCGTGCGCTGCGCCAGCGCCGATCTCGCGCGCGCGCGCTTCGCCAAGGGCGTGCTCGCGCCCAAGGGGCTCATGTACTACCCGCAGGCGATCGAGCGCAAGGCGGTCGACGCGGCCTCGGTGACCAAGGCCATCCGCAAGACGGTGCGCACCATGCTCGCGCCGATCCCGATCGTGGGCGTGCGCGGCATGCGCATGCTGGCCGCGCGCATGGAGAAGCTCGCTGCCGACGATCCGCGCAGCGTCGACTTCATCGGCCACGTGGTGCGGATGCAGGAAGAAATCGGCACGGGCGGGGCGGGCTTCCGCTTCATCTACGCGGGCTTCCTGCAGGAAGCTGCGGATCTGCTCGGCAAGCCGCAGCTCACGCGGATGTCGGAGCGGCTGATCGAAATCGGCGACAACTGGCGCGCGTTCGCGCTCAAGGCGGCGCGCATGGTGAAGGGGCGCGAGGCGGTCGATCCGGGACGGCTCGCTTCGATGCTGCGTGCGCTGTCGCAGGAGGAAGAGGCGTTCTTTCGTGACCTCAAGGCGGCTGTGGCCTGAGATGGGGTTCCTTCCTTCCGTTCGACGCGGGCGTTGTTTTGGGCGCTGCTGTCCAGGGCGCGTGCCCAGGCCACCGGGTACTCCCCTCCGCGAATGTCCCCCGCCTTCGGCTCCTCCTTTATTTCGCTGCGGGGAGCACCCGGTACCCTGGGCACAGGGCACGCTCGTTGTGCATCGCCAATTCACGACCGCTCTGCAACGATCACGTCGATGGGGTGCTTTGCGCAGCGAAATAAAGGAGGAGGCCGCAGGCCGGGGGACATTCGCGGAGAAAGGTACCCCGTCGGCGGGATCGCGCCCCGAACAACAGCGTCTGATGCCATGCTCGAACTGAAGCACCTCGGCCACCGCTATCCGCACACCGATGCGGCCGCGCTGAAAGACGTCTCGCTCGCAGTGCCGCGGGGCTCGGTCATGGGCCTGCTGGGCCCCAATGGCGCCGGCAAGACCACGCTGATCTCGCACCTCTCGGGCGCACTCGACGTGCAGACGGGTGAGATCCAAATCGACGGCGAGCCGCTTCACCAGGTGCGCGCCAAGACCCCGACGCGCATCGCGGTCGCGCCACAGGAGCATGCGTTCTATCCAATGCTCACCGTCGCCGAGAACCTGGCCTGCTTCGCCGCGGCCGGCGGCTTGTCGGGCGCGCGGCGCATGACGCGCATCGGGGCGTGCATCGACTTCGCGCAGCTCGCGCAGTTTGCGGACGTGCGCGCCGAGCGCCTGTCGGGCGGGCTCAAGCGCCGGCTCAACCTCGCGATCGCGCTGCTGCCCGAGCCCGAGCTCATGCTGTTCGACGAACCCACCGTGGGTGTCGACCCGCAGTCGCGCGCCTTCATCCTCGACGCCATCAAGAGACTGGCGCAGCAGGGCGCAGCCGTGATCTACGCCTCGCACTACATGGAAGAGATCGAGGCCATCGCCGACCGCGTGGCGATCCTCGACCGCGGCCGCGTGCTGCGTGAAGGCGCGCTCGACGCGCTGCTCTCGAAGAGCGCGATGCTGCTGACGCTCGCGGCCGACGGGCTCGATACCGCGATGCTCGCGCGCTTCGGCACGGTGGAAGAGGGCGGCGTGCACTGGCGCATTCACCTGAACGAAGGCATCGGCCCGGCCCCCGTGCTCGCGGCGCTCGAGGCCGAAGGCATCGCGGTGCGCCATGCCGAGTTCGGCCGCCACGACCTCGAGCAGCTCTTCATGGCGCTCACCCACCGCTCGCTGCGCGACTGAGGCCCCGATGCTCCTCGCGCTCATCAAGAAGGAACTGCTCGCGCTGGTGCGCGACATGCACGGCCTGGCCGCGCTGTTCCTGATGCCGATGGTTTTTATCGTGCTGATGTCGCTCACGCTCAAGGACATCTACCGCCCGCCGCTCGCCGAGCTGAGCTACGCGGTCGATCTGCGCGACAGCGGCACGCCCGCGCAGTGGCTGCGGCAGATCTGGGCGCGCAGCCACGGCGCGCCGCGCGCGCTCGACGCCGACTGGCAGGCCCAGCTGAAGCGCGGCGCACTCAAGTATGTGATCGTGCTCGAACCCGGGCTGTCGGACGAGCTCGAATCGGCAGCGCTGCCGAGCCGCGCGCACATCCGCCTGCTCGCGGAGCCAGGGCTCGACGCCAACCTGTTCAATGCGCTGCGCGCCGAACTCGTGGGCGCCTCGGGCGAACTCAAGGCGCGGCTCGCGCTGGCCGTGCCCGGCACCGCGAGCCCGCCGCCGGGTGCGTCGATCCAGGCGCTGGTGCATGCCGAGCGCCACGCCACCAGCGGGCCGCGGCCCACGTCGGTGCAGCAGAACGTGCCGGCCTGGCTGGTGTTCGGCATGTTCTTCGTGGTGGCCTCGCTGTCGAGCCTGTTCGTGCAGGAGCGCGGCTCGGGCGCGCTCGGGCGGCTGCGCAGCCTCGGCGTCTCGCGCGCCATGCTGCTGGCGTCGAAGGCGCTGCCGTACCTCGGCGTCAATGCGCTGCAGGCGCTCCTGATGCTCGCGGCCGGCATCTGGCTGATGCCGCTGATCGGCGGCGATGCGCTGTCGCTCGCGGGCATCCACTGGGGCGCGCTCGCGGTGGCGCTCGCGGCGGTGAGCCTCGCCGCGGTCAGCCTGTCGCTCGCGATCGCCTGCGCGGTGCGCAGCCATGCGCAGGCCACCACCATCGGGCCGATGGTCAACGTGCTGATGGCGGCCGCCGGCGGCATCATGGTGCCCAAGTTCGTGATGCCGGGCTTCATGCAGCGCCTGGTCGAGGTGTCGCCGATGAACTGGGGCCTCGAGGCGCTGCTGACCGTGCTGCTGCGCGGCGGCGGCGTGGCCGACACCTTGCCGCAGGTCGGCCGGCTGGTGCTATTCGCGGCGGCCATGTTCGTGCTCGCCGTCTTTCTCTTTCGCAGGCCCGCCACGTGACCGACACCGTCTCCCCTGAATTCATCGCAACGCTCAAGGCCACGGTGCTCGAAGCCGTCGAGAAAGAGGCGCCGTCCGGCGGGCTCGGCGACGACGAACCGCTGTTCGGCCCCGACGCGCGGCTCGACCTCGACTCGCTCGACGCGCTGCAGGTGTCGATGGCGATCCAGCAGCGCTTCGGCCTGCGCATGCCCGACAGCAAGGAGACGCGGCGCGCGCTGGCGTCGATCGCGCACCTGGCCGACCACCTCGTGCGCGCGGGCAAGGCATGACGAACGCAGATGTGCACCTCGCAGGCATTGGGCTCGCTTGTGCGCTGGGTGCCGACCTGCGAACGGCCGTCGCGGCCATTGGGCGCGGCCACGTCGCCGTGCCCGAGCCGGTCGAGGTGGCACCGGGCCTGCAGTGGCCGGTCTTCCGCTTGCCGCGCGGCGAGGGCGACTGGCCGCAGCGCCTGGTGCGCACGGTGCGCGGCGTGGCGGCCGAAGCGGGCCTGGGGGCAGGGCGCACCGGGCCGCTCTTCGTGGCCTCGTCGTCGCTCGACATCGGCGCGATGGAGCAGGCGCCGCAGGACCTGCGCCTGGGTGGCGACCTGCAGGACTTCGCCGCCATCGTTGCCGGGGCGCTCGACTGGCAGGGGCCGGTCTTCACCGTGTCCACGGCCTGCACCTCGGCCTTCAACGCCGTGCTCGCGGCCTGCGACCTGATCCGCGGCGGCGAGGCGGACGAGGCGCTCGTGATCGGCGCCGAGCCCGGCAACCGCTTCACGCTCGCGGGCTTCGGCGCGATGCAGTTGCTGTCGCCCGACGGCGCGGCGCGGCCCTTCGGTGCGGGGCGCAACGGACTGGTGCTCGGCGAGGCGGTGGCCGCGCTGCGCCTCACACGCGCGCGCGCGGGCCGCTGGCGCATCGCGGGCGGCGCCAACGTGGTGGACGGACGCAACCCCTCGGGCACCGAGGCCAGCGCGGTGCTCGCCATGTGCGAAGGCGCGCTGGCGCAGGCCGGGCTTCGGCCTGCGGACATCGACCTGGTCAAGGTGCAGGCCGCGGGCAGCCCGGTCAACGACGCGGTCGAGGCCGAGGCGCTGAAGCAGGTGTTCGGCGCGGCGCAGGTACCGCCGCTGGTCTCGCTCAAGGCTTGGATCGGTCACACGCTCGGCGCCTCGGGTGCGGCGGAACTGGCGCTGCTCACGGCCTGCGTCGATGCCGGCGCCTGGCCTTCGGCCGGCTACGCGTTCGACGATCGGCTCGGCGTCGCACTCAGCGTGCGCCCGCCTGAACGGCTGCGCCACATGCTGCTCAACGTGGTCGGCTTCGGCGGCGGGCACGCGGCGCTGGTGCTGGCGGCGCACGCGGCATGACGGCCGGTCCCGCAACCGCCTGGCGCACCGTCGCCCATGTCGGCGCCGGTGCGCCGCCCGAGGACTGGCGCGAGCGATTGGCCGCGCGCCTCGGCTACCGGCCGCGGCGCGTCGGCGCCTGGACCGAGCTCGCGATGTACGGCGCGCGCTGCTGCCTCGACGAAGCGGGCGAGGCCACGCTGCCGGCCGGCGCACGCCTGCGCGTGGGCAGCCTGCGCGGCGCCTGGGCGGCGACGCATGCGGGCCTGGCGCAGCTCGACGCGGGCATGCTGATGCCCTTCACCTTCATGCAGGGGCAGCCCGCGCTGATGCTGGCCGAGGTCGCGCGCTGCCTCGGCTGGCAGGGCGATGCGAGCTTCGCATTGGGCCGCGATCCGGCGCAGATGTTGCGGCTCGCGCAAGTCGGCGCGGGCAGCGCCGGCCTGCTCGTGGGCGTGGTCGAGGAGGCGCGCAACGGCGAGGCCGCACGCTCCGAATGGTGGCGGCTGGCGCCGTCTTCTTAGCCGAGCGCCTTGATCGATTGCGCGAGGTTGGTGCGCGCCTGCGCCTCGAGCAGCGCATGCATGCGCGGCGTGGCGTAGATCGCCGAGCGGTCGAGAAAGCGCTGCAGGATCGCGCGGCGCCGCGGCAGCCGCACGGCGTCGGGCACGAAGGCGTATTCGGCCTGCACCTGGCGCTCGTATTCGTCGAAGCGCGCGGGATCGGCGCCAAGGATCGACAGGTCGATGTCGATCAGCAGTTCGGCATCGCGGCCTTCGGGCACCGCATCGTGGCGCGTGGCCATGACGAGCGCATGCACGCGCGCGGCAGCGTCCGCCGCCACGCCCGCGTCCAGCATCGCGCGGCGCGCCCAGCCGGCGCTGCGAGCTTCGTTGTCGTGCGCATGCACGTCGTAGACCGCGTCGTGGAACCAGAGCGCGAGCGCGACTTCGCCGGGGCGCTCGGCCTGCTGCTGCTCGCGCTCGAACCAGGCCAGGCATTCGCCCAGGTGCTGCAGCGTGTGATAGCGGCGCTGCGGCTCGGCGTAGCAGCGCTGCAGTTCGAGGCCGAGTGCGTCGTCGGCCTGCGCCACGCCCACGGCGTGCCACGCGGCGCGCCAGTTGTCGCGCAGCGCATCGGGCCCGAGCGGTGTCACCGTCGGCATGGGCCTACTGCGCCATCGCGGCCTTGATCTCCTGGCCGAGATCGAGCACCGACATCGCGTAGTAGCTGCTCCAGTTGTAGCGCGTGATCACGTAGAAGTTCTGCGTGCCGGCCACGTAGGTCGGCGCGGCATCGGCGCCGTTCTGCAGCTCGATCAGCGCGAGCAGTCCCTGGTGCCGCAGGCCGTCGGCCTCGGGCACCGCGCCGGCCGCCACGAAGCTGTCGGCGCTGAAGGTCGGCTTGATGTCGGGTTCCAGCAGCAGCGCCTTCTGGAGCCGCGTCTCGTCGAAGCGCACCGCATAGGTGGCCGGCATGCCGGGCGTCCAGCCGAAGGCCTTGAAGTAGTTGGCCACCGAGCCGATCACGTCGACCGGGTTGTCGACCAGGTCGATGCGGCCGTCGGCGTCGAAGTCGACCGCGTACTTCGCGATGCTGCTCGGCATGAACTGCGGCATGCCCATGGCGCCGGCATAGCTGCCCACGGGCACGAGCGGATTGCGCGAAGTGCGGCCGCTGTCGGTGAGAAAGCTCTCGAGCTCGCCGCGGAAGAAGGCCTCGCGCTCGGCCGCGCGCGGATGGCCCTGCGGAAAATCGAAGGACAGCGTCGCGAGCGCATCGAGCACGCGGAAGTTGCCCATGTTGCGGCCGTAGATCGTCTCGACGCCGACGATGCCCACGATGATCTCGGGCGGCACGCCGTACATCGCCTCGGCGCGCGCGAGCGTCTCGGCATTGGCCTGCCAGAAGCGCACGCCCGCCGCAATGCGCGTGGCATCGATGAAGCGGCTGCGGTAGACCTGCCAGTTCTTCACCGTGCCCGGCGGGCCGGGCAACATCAGGCGCGGTACGTTCGGCAGGAAGCGCGCGCTGCCGATGGTGGCACGCACCCATTCGCGGTCGAGGCCGCGGCGCTCGGCCACCTGGTCGGCGAACTGCATCGCGTCCTCGCGCGTGGCGTAGGGCGTGCTGCCGCTCACGGTCTTGGCGGCGCGTTGTTTGGGCTGGGCCTTCTGGGCCGCTGCGGCCAGGGGCCAGGCGCAGCAGGCCGCAAGCAGGGCGAGGGTGGCGGCGCGCGACGGCGCGGAAAGAACAGATCGCATGGCAGCGATTGTGCCGTCCGTGCGGGCACGGCCGCCGCAAGCGCTTCAGCGGCGGGACTGCGCCGCGGGCCAGTCGAGGCGGCGGAACTCGGCGCGCAGGGCGGAGAGCGAGGCCGCCGACGTGGCCGATGCCTTGGCATAGCGCTGCGCTTCGAGCCTGAGCAGCCAGTCGCGGACGCCTTTCGCGGCCGGACCGAAGCGCGCCTCGGCCTGCTGCGCGATCTGCCGCGGCGGCGCGGTTTCGGGCACCTTCAAGCCTGCCTTCGCGAGCCGCGTGCGCGCCTGCCCGAGCAGCCGCAGCCACGGGTCGTGCCGGCTGCGCTCCCAAAGCGTCCATGCCGCGCCCGCGAGGCTCGCGCCCACCAGCAGGCAGAGCAGCACGTAGGCCAGGTCCGCGAGGCTCGGCGCGTCGAAGCCCAGGTGCTTCAGCAGGTTGAGCTGGCGGCTCTGGCTGTAGTTGAGCACCCACTGGTTCCAGCCGTTGTTGACCGCCTCCCACGCGGCGCGCACGGTCTGGGCCAGCGTCGGGCTCATGGCGCCGATCGCGCCCGCGAACAGGCCCGGCTGCGGCACCAGCCGCTGCAACTGGCCGACCCGCCCCGGCGCCACGGACGCCGTGGGATCGACGCGCACCCAGCCCGTGCCTTCCTGCCAGACCTCGGCCCAGGCGTGCGCGTCGCTCTGGCGCACCATCCAGTAGCCGTCGATGCGGTTGAAGTCGCCGCCCTGGTAGCCCGTCACGATGCGCGCGGGAATGCCGAGGCCGCGCATCAGCACCACGAAGGCCGAGGCGATGTGCTCGCAGAAGCCCTGCTTGCGGTCGAACCAGAACTCGTCGGCGGTCTCGCTGCCGTAGACGCCGGGCTCCAGCGTGTAGGTGTAGCCGCCCGTGCGCAGCCGCTGCAGCGCGGCGCGCACGAAGGCGGGCGTGTCGGCACCGGCCAGCGCGGGATCGGCGCGCATGCGGGCGGCGAGCTCGGCGGTGCGCGGATTGCTGCCGGGCGGCAGCGCCAGGTAGGGCTGCAGCAGCCCGCTGGCCCGCGTCGGGCCGCTCTCGAACTGGGTGTGGCTTTCGGCGCGGTAGCGCACCAGGTCGGAGATCGGACGGTTCACGAGCCATTGCAGGTCGCTTGTGCCGGTCAGCTCGAAGCCCGGCAGTTCGGGCGCGGTGGCCGCCGCATCGAGCGTGAGCAGCCACGGCCGGTGGTTGGGTTCGAGCGTGACTTCATAGCCCACCGGTATGCCGCGGGTGCGCAGGTTCGAAGGCGGCGCAGCGCCGCGCAGCCAGGGCGGCAGCGCGCTCCATTCGCGACCGTCGAAGCGAACGAGCACCGGGCCGCGGAAATAGAGCTGGTTCTGCGGCGGCATGCGGCCTTCGTCGAACTTGATGCGCGCCGCGACGCTGTCGTCGAGCGCGAGCTCTGCGATGGTGCCCACGCGCATGGTGTTCGACAGGCCGGTGCGGCCGGCCATCGCATCGCCGGGCGTGCCCCAGAGCGGCGCGAAGCGCGGGAACAGCATGAACAGCGCGAGCATGATCGGCGCGCCGGCCAGCGCCATCCAGCCCGCGGTGCGCGCGGCCTGCCACAACGGCGGGCGGCCCACCGGCATGTGCGCATTCACCAGTGCCGTCAGCAGGCCGAGCAGCGCGAGAAGCATCAGGAACGCGGTCACCAGTGACTGCGAATAGAAGAAGTTCGTGAGCATCGCGAAGAAGCCCAGGAAGAACAGCACGAAGGCGTCGCGCCGGGCACGCAGCTCCAGGGTCTTGAGCGCGAGCAGGATCACCACCAGCGTGACGCCGGCATCGCGCCCGAGCAGCGTGCGGTGCGTCGCGAAAGTGGCCCCGAGGGTGAGCGCCAGCAGGCCCACGCGCCACCACTTGCCCGGCAGCGGCCGGGCCTCGACCGCAAGCATGCCGCGCCACACCAGCACCATCGCGGTGATGGCGCTGCACCACCACGGCAGGTTGGGTGCCTGCGGCAGCACGATCAGCGCGATCACCGCGAGCAGGAACAGCGTGTCGCGGGCATCCCGCGGCAGCGCCGCCAGTTCGCGTGCGAGCTTCTTCAACATAGCGCCAGGGCCTCCAGACATGCCCGACGGTGGGCTTCGCCCTGCGAGGGCGGCACCACGCGGCCCGCCACGCGCACGCCGTAGTCCACGCCGAGCCGATCGGCCATCAGCACCCAGGCGCACAGCCGCGAGAGCCGGGCCTCGGTGTCGGCCAGGCCGGCGGCCTCGGCGTCGAGCCACAGTTCTTCGCGCTGCGTCTGCTGCAGGTCGCGGCTGACCAGCTCTTCGGAGCCGGTGGCCTGCGCGCGCGCGGCCCGTTTCCAGACCACGAGCTTGAGCGGGTCGCCGCGCCGGTAGGCCCGGAGGCCGTCGTACTCGCCGGCCGCCTGCGCGCGCAGCGCCGACGAGACCGCGGCCGCGCCCGTCAGCGGCTCGGCCGGCGGCAGCGGCGGCGGATGCGCCTCGGGCGCCGGGTAGACCAGCATCTGCGCCGCCGGCCGCCACACCGTCCAGACGCGGAAGGTGCCAAGCGGAAAGCGCGTCTCGGCCGTGAGCGGCGGCACCGGATGCAGGCCGCGCCGCTCGGGCAGGAACGCGATCTCGACCGTGGCGCTGCCTTCGGCCGGCACGTCGGTCCAGGCCCAGTGGCCGCTGCCACGCACCGCCATGCCGATGCCGTAGCGCACGCTGCGCCGCGTGTTGTGCAGCACCACGCGGAAGGCGGCGGCCGCGCCCGCGTAGTGCGGCTCGGGCGGCGCCAGGTGCAGCGCCAGCCCGCGCAAGGTGGCGTGGCAGACATGCATGCCCACGGCCACGCTGCCCGCAAGCAGGAAGGTCAGCAGGTAGCCCAGGTTGAGCTGGTAGTTGATCGAGGCCACGAGCAGCACCAGCAGCGTGGCGGCCAGCATCCACCCGGCGCGCGTGGGCACGATGTAGACGTTGCGCTGCGTGAGTTCGAGCGTGTCCGAGGGCGGCCGGCGCGACAGGAACCAGCCGTCGATGCGCGACCTTAGCAACGTGATCATGAAGAAGCCCGCCTAGGGCAGGGGCACGTCGGCGATCATCGCGCGCACCTGCTCGACCGCGCCTCGGCCCGCATCGCCCACGGGCGTGAGTCGGTGCGCGATGGTCTGCGGCAGCACCGACTGCACATCGTCGGGCGCCACGTAGTCGCGGTTGGCCAACAGCGCCTGCGCCTTGGCGGCGCGCAGCACCGCGATGCCGGCGCGCGGCGACAGGCCCTGCAGGAACCAGCGGCCCGAGCGCGTGGCGGCGATCAGGTCCTGCACGTAGTTCAGGAGCGGCTCGGCCGCATGCACCTGCTGCACGCGCTGCTGCAGGGCCGTGAGTTCGGCGGCCGTGAGCAGCGCGGGCAGGGTGGCGAGCATCTCGCGGCGGTCGGCGCCGGCGAGCAGTTCGCGCTCCGCGGCCCGGTCGGGGTAGCCGAGCGAGATGCGCATCAGGAAGCGGTCGAGCTGCGATTCGGGCAGGGCGAAGGTGCCGAGCTGGTCCTGTGGGTTCTGCGTGGCGATCACGAAGAAGGGCGTGGGCAGCGGCCGGGTCTCGCCTTCGATCGTGACCTGCTTCTCTTCCATGGCTTCGAGCAGCGCGCTCTGCGTCTTGGGGCTGGCGCGGTTGATCTCGTCGGCCAGCAGCACCTGCGCGAAGATCGGCCCCGGATGGAACACGAACGACTGCTGGCCCCGGTCGTAGATCGCCACGCCCGACAGGTCGCCCGGCATCAGGTCGGCCGTGAACTGCACGCGCGAGAACTGCAGCCCGAAGGTGTGCGACAGCGCATGGGCGAGGGTGGTCTTGCCGACCCCGGGCACGTCCTCGATCAGCAGGTGGCCGCCCGCCAGCAGGCAGGCCACGCAGTCGCGCACCTGGGCCTCCTTGCCGACAATCACCGTGTTAAGCTGATTTAGCAAAGTGGAAAGTTTGGCAGCAACGTCCATATTTGTATCCATATGCAAACGATACCCGAAGACCCTGCGGCCCCATTCCGTGTGAGGTCTAGATAAGTCCAGCTACAGCTACAAGAAGAGTCACATGGGCAAGACCGGCTATTTCACACATCGCGATTGCTGGAAGCACGACATGGGCCGGGGCCACCCCGAATGTCCCGAGCGTCTCGATGCGATCGAGGACCGGTTGCTCGCCACCGGCGTTGGCGATGCGCTCGAGCGCCGCGAGGTGCCGCTGGCCACGCTGGCGCAGATCACGCGCGCGCACAGCGAGGAACACCTCGAATACCTCGAGTCGCTGCACCAGCGCCTGGTGGCCGACGAACCGGCCGGCGGTCCGAGCCATGCGCAGCTCGACCCCGACACCATCCTCAACCGCTACACGCTCTTGGCCGCGCGCCGCGCCGCGGGGGCGGCCATTGCCGCCACCGACGCGGTGATCGCGGGCGAGCTCGACAACGCCTTCTGCTCGGTGCGCCCGCCCGGCCACCACGCCTGCCGCGAGCAGGCCATGGGCTTCTGCTTCCTGAACAACGTGGCCATCGCGGCGCGGCATGCGCTCGAGGTGCACGGGCTCGAACGCGTGGCGATCGTCGATTTCGACGTGCACCACGGCAACGGCACCGAGAACATCCTCTCGGACGATGAGCGCGTGCTGATGGTGGGCTTCTTCCAGCATCCGTTCTACCCGTACAGCGGCACCAACCACCCGGCCGCGAACATGCTGAACCTGCCCGTTCCGGCCTACACCAAGGGCATGGACGTGCGCGAACTGATCGAGGCGCTCTGGATGCCGCGGCTCGAGGAGTTCGCGCCGCAGATGGTCTTCGTGAGCGCGGGCTTCGACGCCCACCGCGAGGACGACCTCGGCCAGCTCGGGCTGACCGAGAGCGACTTCAGCTGGATCACGGCCCGCATCCAGGACGTGGCCCGGCGCCATGCGCAGGGCCGCGTCGTCTCGATGCTCGAAGGCGGCTACAACCTCGATGCGCTGGCGCGCAGCGTGGAAGCTCACGTGCGGGTCCTGGCAAGCCTGTGAGCGCGCCGGCCGGTGCGGGCGGCGCAGCGCCCTTTTTCTCGTTCCTGGTGAACTTCCAGGACTTCAGGCAACGGCTGGCGCACATCGATGCGCAGGGCATCGGCATCGAACTGGCGGCGCTGACCGCCTGCGTGGCGCTGGCCTGGCTCGTCAGCCGCTGGTTCGGGCGCGACCAGCCCAAGGATTCGATCTGGTTCGGCGAGCGCATCTTCGACGGCGTGCTCTTCCCACTGCTCGCGCTGGTCTTCGCCGAACTCGCGCGCCGCGCCGTGGGCGAGCTGCAGACGGTGCTGTTGCTGCGCGTCGGCGTGTCGGTGTTCCTGTCGCTCGCGGTCATCCGGTTGTTCGCACGGGTGCTGCACGCCGTGTTTCCCACGTCCCAGGTCGTGCGGCTGGTCGAGCGAACGATCTCGTGGCTGGCCTGGCTCGCGGCGATCCTCTGGATCGTCGGGCTGCTGCCGCCGCTCTTGGCCGAGCTCGACGACATCACGCTGGCTTTCGGCAAGACCCGCGTGAGCCTGCAGACCATCGTGCAGGGCGCGCTCTCGGCCGGGCTGGTGTTGGTGATCGCGCTCTGGATCGCCGCCACCATCGAGAAGCGCATCCTGAGCGAGGCGGTGACCGACCTGTCGATGCGCAAGGTCGCCTCGAACGCGGTGCGCGCGTTTCTGCTGCTGGTCGGGCTCTTGTTCGCGCTGTCGGCCGTGGGGGTCGACCTGACGGCGCTGTCGGTGCTCGGCGGTGCGATCGGCGTGGGCCTGGGTTTCGGCCTGCAGAAGCTTGCGGCCAACTACGTGAGCGGCTTCGTGATCCTGCTCGAGCGCTCGATCCGCATCGGCGACAACGTCAAGGTCGACACCTTCGAGGGCCGCATCACCGACATCAAGACGCGCTACACGCTGATCCGGGCCGGCAACGGCCGCGAGGCCATCGTGCCGAACGAATCGCTCATCACGAGCCGGGTCGAGAACCTCTCGATGGCGGACCTCAAGTTCAACATCACGACGCGCATCGTGGTGGGCTACCAGAGCGACGTGGCGCAGGTGCAGGCCATCCTCTGCGGTGCAGCCAAGGCCCAGCCGCGCGTCATGGCCGACCCCGAGCCGGTCGCCTACCTGGCGAGCTTCGCGCCGGACGGACTCGAGTTCATGCTGAACTTCTGGGTCGCCGACCCCGACAAGGGCAAGGACAACGTGCGCTCGGAAATCAACATCGCGATCCTCGAAGGGCTGCGTGCCGCGGGCGTCGAGATTCCGTATCCGCAGCGCGTGCTGCGCGTGGAATCGCTGCCGCCGGGCGCTTCGGCGCCCTCCGGCCCTGTCGTATAATCGCCGAAAAGCACGATCGTTCTTTTTTGCTGCAGTGCAGTACTGATCGCGACGAACGTGGAGCCGGCCGGGGTCGGACTCTAGAATGACCGGTTGCTCTCGCAGCCCCCTTTTTGCAATCCCAATGGAGTCAAGTCAATGAAGGTTCTAGTGCCTGTCAAACGGGTCGTCGATTACAACGTCAAGGTGCGCGTGAAGAGCGACGGCACCGGTGTCGATATTGCCAATGTCAAGATGAGCATGAACCCCTTCGACGAGATCGCTGTCGAAGAGGCCGTGCGGCTCAAGGAAAAGGGCGTGGTCACCGAAGTGATCGCCGTCTCCTGCGGCGATGCCAAGTGCCAGGAAACGCTGCGCACCGCGATGGCCATCGGCGCCGACCGCGGCATCCTGGTCGAAACGACCGAAGAGCTCCAGCCGCTGGCCGTGGCCAAGCTGCTCAAGGCGCTGGTCGACAAGGAGCAGCCGCAGCTCGTGATCCTCGGCAAGCAGGCCATCGACGACGACGCCAATCAAACGGGCCAGATGCTCGCCGCGCTGGCCGACCTGCCGCAGGCCACCTTCGCCTCCAAGGTCGAAGTGGCCGACGGCAAGGCCACCGTGACGCGCGAAGTCGACGGCGGCCTCGAGACCGTGGCGCTCACGCTGCCGGCGGTCATCACCACCGACCTGCGCCTGAACGAGCCGCGCTACGTTACCTTGCCCAACATCATGAAGGCCAAGAAGAAGCAGCTCGACACCTTCAAGCCCGAAGACCTGGGCGTCGACGTCAAGCCGCGCCTGAAGACCCTCAAGGTCAGCGAGCCGCCCAAGCGCGGCGCCGGCATCAAGGTGCCCGACGTCGCCACGCTGGTGGACAAGCTCAAGAACGAAGCCAAAGTGATCTGAGGAACAACATGACTGCACTTGTTATTGCCGAACACGACCACGCGACCGTCAAGCCCGCGACCCTCAACACCGTGACCGCCGCACTCGCCTGCGGCGGCGACGTGCACGTGCTCGTCGCCGGTGCCAATGCCGCTGAAGCCGGCAAGGCCGCCGCGCAGATCGCTGGCGTTTCCAAGGTCATCGTGGCCGACAGCGCCTCGCTCGCAGAGAACCTGGCCGAGAACGTGGCCGCGCAGGTTCTGGCCATCGCCAGCAACTACAGCCACATCCTGTTCCCCTCGACCGCCAACGGCAAGAACGTCGCACCGCGCGTGGCCGCCAAGCTCGACGTGGCGCAGATCTCCGACATCACCAAGGTCGAGAGCCCCGACACCTTCGAGCGCCCGATCTACGCCGGCAACGCCATTGCCACCGTGCAGAGCAGCGATGCCACCAAGGTGATCACCGTGCGCACGACGGGCTTCGACGCCGCGGCCGCCACCGGTGGCAGCGCTTCGGTCGAAACCGCCGAAGGCGTGGCCGACAGCGGCAAGTCGAGCTTCGTGGGCCGCGAGGTCACCAAGAGCGACCGCCCCGAACTGACGGCCGCCAAGATCATCGTCTCCGGCGGCCGCGCGCTGGGCAGCGCCGAGAAGTTCACTGAAGTGATGACGCCGCTGGCCGACAAGCTCAATGCGGGCCTGGGCGCGAGCCGCGCCGCGGTCGACGCGGGCTACGCGCCGAACGACTGGCAAGTGGGCCAGACCGGCAAGATCGTCGCGCCGCAGCTCTACATCGCCGCGGGCATCTCGGGTGCGATCCAGCATCTGGCCGGCATGAAGGACTCGAAGGTCATCGTCGCGATCAACAAAGACGAAGAGGCGCCGATCTTCTCGGTGGCCGACTACGGCCTCGTGGCCGACCTGTTCACGGCCGTGCCGGAACTGGTCAAGGCGCTCTGATCGCCTTGCTGCATTGAGCCGAAGGGCATCGTTCGCGATGCCCTTTTCGTATCTGCCGTATCTGGAGACAAGACCATGAGCTACACCGCCCCCTTGAAGGACATGCTGTTCGACATCGAGCACCTCGCCAATATCGGCGAGATCGCCAAGCTGCCAGGCTTCGAGGACGCCGGCCTCGAGACCGCGCAGGCCGTGCTCGAGGAATGCGCGCGCTTCAACCAGGACGTGATTGCGCCGCTGAACGTGGCGGGCGACCGCGAACCCTCGTCGTTCAAGGACGGCGCGGTCACGACCACCAAGGGCTTCAAGGAAGCGTTCGCGCAGTACGCCGCGGGCGGCTGGCAGGGGCTGCAGCATCCGGCCGACTTCGGCGGCCAGGGCCTGCCGAAGACCATCGGCGCGGCCTGCGGCGAGATGCTCAACTCGGCCAACATGAGCTTCGCGTTGTGCCCGCTCTTGAGCGACGGCGCCATCGAGGCACTGCTGACCGCGGGCTCGGATGAACTCAAGGCGGTGTACCTCGAGAAGCTCGTGAGCGGCCAGTGGACCGGCACGATGAACCTCACCGAGCCGCAGGCCGGCAGCGACCTCGCGCTGGTGCGCAGCCGCGCCGAGCCGCAGCCCGACGGCAGCTACAAGGTCTTCGGCACCAAGATCTTCATCACCTACGGCGAGCACGACATGGCCGAGAACATCGTGCACCTCGTGCTCGCGCGCGTGACCGGCGCGCCCGAGGGCGTGAAGGGCATCAGCCTGTTTGTGGTGCCGAAGTTCCTGGTCAACACCGATGGCACGCTCGGCACGCGCAACGACGTGCACTGCGTGAGCATCGAGCACAAGATGGGCATCAAGGCCTCGCCCACGGCCGTGCTGCAGTACGGCGACCATGGGGGCGCGGTGGGCTACCTCGTCGGCCAGGAGAATCGCGGCCTCGAATACATGTTCATCATGATGAATTCGGCCCGCTACGCGGTGGGCATGCAGGGCATCGCGATCGCCGAGCGCGCCTACCAGCATGCGGTGGCCTACGCGAAGGAGCGCGTGCAGAGCCGCCCGGTCGACGGCTCGATGAACGCGAGCGCGCCGATCATTCACCACCCCGACGTGAAGCGCATGCTCATGACCATGCGCGCCTACACCGAGGGTTGCCGCGCGATGGCGAGCGTGGCAGCCGCCGCCTACGACGCCGCGCACCACCACCCCGACGCAGAGGCGCGCAAGCAGAACCAGGCGTTCTACGAATTCATGGTGCCGCTGGTGAAGGGCTACAGCACCGAGATGAGCCTCGAGGTGACCTCGCTCGGCGTGCAGGTGCACGGCGGCATGGGTTTCATCGAAGAGACCGGCGCGGCGCAGTACTACCGCGACGCAAAGATCCTCACCATCTACGAAGGCACCACCGCGATCCAGGCCAACGACCTCGTGGGCCGCAAGACCGCGCGCGACGGCGGCCAGAACGCCAAGGCCATCGCCGCCCAGATCGAGAAGACCGAGGCCGAACTCGCCAGCCGCGACAGCGCCGCCGCGGCGGCCGTGCACAAGCGCCTGAAGGCGGCGCGCGAGGCCTTCGTCGAGGTGGTCGACTTCGTTGCGGGCCAGACCAAGGCATCGCCCAACGCGGTGTTCGCGGGCAGCGTGCCGTACCTGATGCTGGCGGGCAACCTCGTGGCCGGATGGCAGCTCGCGCGCTCGCTGGTCATCGCCGAGGAAAACGCCTCGCGCAATGTCGACGTCGACTTCATGCAGGCCAAGATCACCACGGCGCGCTTCTATGCCGAGCACATCCTCGCCAAGGCGCCCGGCCTGCGCGACAGCATCGTCGACGGCGCCGAGAGCGTGACGGCGCTGGCGCTCGAAGCCTTCTGAAATCGGACGTCCGGACGCAGAGGTCGCAAAGGTTACGCAGAAGTCGCAGAAGAAAATCCAAAATTTGGTCTTCCTTCTGCGTCCTCTGCGAAACCTTCGCATCCTCTGCGTCCGGTTGTCCGCTCCCGAATTCAACTTCTCCAACAGACAACAACGATCATGTCGAAACTGCCCCCCGTCCTCGCCAACCTGCCGCTGCCCATCATCGGCTCGCCGCTGTTCATCATCAGCAATCCCAAGCTCGTGATCGCGCAATGCAAGGCGGGCGTGGTCGGCTCGATGCCGGCGCTCAATGCGCGCCCCGCGGCGCAGCTCGAAGACTGGCTGGCCGAGATCACCGAGGAACTCGCGGCCTACAACAAGGCCAACCCCGACAAGCCGGCCGCGCCGTTCGCCATCAACCAGATCGTGCACAAGAGCAATGACCGGCTCGAGCACGACATGGAGATGGTCGTGAAGTACAAGGTGCCGATCGTCATCACCTCGCTCGGCGCGCGCACCGACGTGAACGATGCGGTGCACAGCTACGGCGGCGTCACGCTGCACGACATCATCAACAACAAGTTCGCGCAGAAGGCGATCGAGAAGGGCGCCGACGGCATCATCGCGGTGGCGGCCGGCGCCGGCGGCCATGCGGGCGTGAAGAGCCCGTTCGCGCTGGTGCAGGAGATCCGCCAGTGGTTCGACGGCCCCATCGCGCTGTCGGGCTCGATCGCCACCGGCGGCGCGGTGCTCGCGGCGCAGGCCATGGGCGCCGACTTCGCCTACATCGGCACCGCCTTCATCGCCACCGAGGAAGCGCGCGCGAGCGACGACTACAAGCAGGCCATCGTTGACGGCACCTCGGACGACATCGTCTATTCGAACCTCTTCACCGGCGTGCACGGCAACTACCTGGCGCCGAGCATCGTGAAGGCCGGCATGGACCCGGCCAACCTGCCCGAGGGCGACGTGAAGACCATGAACTTCGGTGGCGGCGAGGGCAGCAAGGCCAAGGCCTGGAAGGACATCTGGGGCTCGGGCCAGGGCATCGGCGCGGTCACCGAGGTGTCGAGCGCCGCTGCCTACGTCGAGAAGCTCAAGCGCGAATACCAGCAGGCAAGGCAGCGGCTCGCGCTTTGAGCCTGCGTTCCGATGCGGCGGCCAGCACCGCCGCGGCGCCCGCCGTGCGCGGGCGCATGCCGCTGCTCGACATCGCCAAGGGCATTGCCTGCGCGGTGATCGTCGGCCACCACCTGTCGCGCTACGGCGTGATGCCCGAGGGCGCCCTGGCCGCCGCGCCGGTCTTCTTCGGCTGGCTCGCCGACGAGGGGCGGCTCGCGGTGCAGGTGTTCCTCGTGATCGCGGGTTTCCTCGCGGCGGCCAGCCTCGCGCCCGACGGCGTGCTGCGCGCCGACCGCTCGCCGGCTGCGCGCATCTGGCAGCGCTATGGGCGCCTGGTGATGCCCTACCTGGCCGCGCTCACCGCCTGCGTGCTCGTGGCGGCGCTGGTGCGCCCCTTGCTCGGCGACGAGGACGTGCCGGGCGCGCCGAGTTTCGGGCAACTGCTCGCGCACGGATTGCTGCTGCAGGACCTGCTCGACTACGACGCGCTCTCGACCGGCGTCTGGTACGTGGCCATCGACTTCCAGCTGTTCGTGCTGGCGCTCGCGCTGTTGCACCTTCCAGCGGCATGGCGGCGCGCGCCTGCGAACGCGCCGCTGTCGCGGCGCGAGCGCCGGGCGCCGGTGGTGCTGGTGCTCGCCGCGGCCGTGGCCTCGCTCGCGCTCTTCAACCGCCAGGCCGACCTCGACGACACCGCCTTCTACTTCTTCGGCGCCTATGGCATCGGCATGCTGGTCTTCTGGATCGGCCGCGCCACGCGCGCCAGCACCTGGCAGGGCGCCGTGGCGCTGCTGGTGCTGACCGGCGCCGCCGCGCTCGCGATCGACTGGCGCAGCCGGATCGCGCTGGCGCTCGCGAGCGCGCTGCTGATCGCCATTGCGCAGCGCCGCGGCTGGCTCGAACTCGCCGGGCGGCCGGGCTTCGCGATGCCGTTGCAGCGGCTGGGCCGGATCTCGTACTCGTTGTTCCTGATCCACTTTCCGGTGCTGCTGGCGACCAACGCCATGATGGCGCGCATGGCGCCGCACCCGGGCTGGATCGATGCGCTCGGCCTGGCCACGACCTTCGCGCTCTCAGTGGCCGCTGCGCACCTGCTGTACCGCAAGGTGGAGGCGCGCCCGGCCTCATGGCGGGCCGTGGCCGCATTGTTCACGGCGCTGCTCGTGAGCGGCGTGCTGGTGTCCGCCTGAGCGCGCGGCGGCTGCGGCGGCCGGCTTGACGCGGGCGGCCGGCGCCGCGATACTTAACCTCATGGTTCACTCAGAAGATCAGGCGACGCTCGATGCGGTGTTCGCCGCGCTGTCCGACCCGACGCGGCGCGCCGTGCTCGAGACCCTGGGCGAGCGCAGCCTCAGCGTGACCGAGCTCGCCGAGCCGCATGGCATGTCGCTGACCGGCTTCATGAAGCACCTTCGCGTGCTCGAAGGCGCCGGCCTCATCTCGCGCACGAAGGCGGGCCGGATCGTGCGCTGCGAGCTGTCGCCGCAGCCCATGCAGGAGGCCGCCATGTGGTTGTCGCGCTACGAGAAATTCTGGACCGGGCGCCTCGATGCACTGGCGCGCTTTCTCTACCAGCAAGAGGAGACCGAATGGAAAAACCTGCCGCCCCCATCCCCGCCACCGGGAGCGAGCGCCCCTCGCTCACGCTCCGCCGCCACTACCCCGTCGCCTGCGAAAAAGTCTGGCGCGCGTGGACCGAGCCGCAAGCGCTGAAGGCCTGGTTCGGGCCCGAGGAAATCATCGAGGTTCCCGTGGCCGAGGTCGACCTGCGCGTCGGCGGCCAGTTCCGCGTGCGCATGCATGCGGCCGACGGCGAGACGCACGAGGTGAGCGGCACCTACCTGGAGGTGGTGCCGAACCGCAAGCTGGTGTTCAGCTGGGCCTGGCGCAGCACGCCCGAGCGCGCGTCACGCGTGACGGTGCGTATCGAGCCCGACGGCGCGGGTTGCGAACTGGTGCTGCTGCACGAGCAGTTCTTCGACGAGGCCGCGCGCGACGGCCACAGCCACGGCTGGAGCGGTGCGCTCGTCAAGCTCGAGAGATGGGTGGCCGGGGAATGAGCGCCCCGCCCCGGGCCACGCTGCGCGAATGGGCGGGCCTGGCCGTGATCGCGCTGCCGTGCATGCTCTATTCGATGGACCTCACGGTGCTGAACCTCGCGATCCCCGCGATCACGCAGGAACTCAAGCCCACCGCCGCGCAGTTGCTCTGGATCGTCGACATCTACGGCTTCTTCGTGGCGGGCCTGCTCGTCACCATGGGCACGCTGGGCGACCGCATCGGCCGCAGGCGGCTGCTGCTGATCGGCGCGGCGGCGTTCGGCATCGCGTCGGTGCTGGCGGCTTTCTCCACCAGCGCCAACATGCTCATCGCCACACGCGCGCTGCTCGGCGTGGCGGGCGCGACGCTCGCGCCGTCCACGCTCTCGCTGATCCGCAACATGTTCCTCGACCCGGCGCAGCGCACGGTGGCCATCGGCGTGTGGATCTCGAGTTATTCGGCCGGCGCCGTGATCGGGCCGGTGCTCGGCGGCGTGCTGCTGCAGTTCTACCCGTGGGGCTCGGTGTTCCTCATCGGCGTGCCGGTCATGGTGCTGCTGCTGGTGCTCGGCCCGGTGCTGCTGCCCGAGTACCGCGATCCCGGTGCGGGGCGGCTCGACCTGGCCAGCGCCGCGCTGTCGCTCGCCGCGGTGCTGGCGGCCATCTACGGCATCAAGCAGACCGCGGAGCACGGGCCCGATGCGGTGTCGCTTTCGGCGATCGCTGCGGGCGTGCTGCTCGGTTGGGTGTTCGCGCGCAGGCAGCAACGGCTCGACAACCCGATGATCGACCTGCAGCTGTTCCGCCTGCCGGCGTTCGCGGTCTCGCTCGCGGCCTACATGCTGGCCTGCTTCGTGATGTTCGGGCTGTTTCTCTACAACGCCCAGTACCTGCAGTTGGTGTTGGGCCTGCCGCCGCTGCAGGCGGGCCTCTGGAGCGTGCCGGGCGCGGCAGCCTTCATCGTGGGCTCGATGCTCGTGTCGGCGCTCGTGCAGCGCATGCGCCCGGCCTACGTCATGGGCGGCGGGCTGGCGGTCGCGGCGCTGGGCTTCGCGATGCTGGTGGTGCTGCCGGCGCAGGGCGGCCTGGCCTGGCTGGTGGCGAGTGCCGTGGTTTCCTCGCTCGGGCTTGCGCCGGTGTTCACGCTGGCCACCGACCTGGTCGTGGGCAGCGCGCCGCCCGAGCGCGCGGGCGTGGCCTCGGCCATCTCGGAGACCAGCTCCGAATTCGGCGGCGCACTCGGCATCGCCATCCTGGGCAGCATCGGCGCGGCCATCTACCGCGGCAGCATGGCCGATGTGGTGCCCCCGGGCCTCGCGGGCGCGGCCGAAGTCGAGGCCGCGCGCAGCACGCTCGGCGGGGCGGTGGCGCTTGCGGGCCAGCTCGGCGGCAGCGCGGGCGCCGAACTGCTGGATGCGGGACGCGCCGCCTTGCTGCACGGGCTGCGCCTCACGGCCGGCATCTGCGCCGCCGTGCTGCTGGTGGTGGCAGGGCTGGTGGCATTCAGGCTGCGCGGCGCGGGTCCGGCGAGCGAGGCGCCTGCGTCGGCCACCCCGGGCGCCGCCGCATTGCCGGAGCGCTGAGCACGCCCCATACTGGGCTTCCACGACGCAAACACGGCCGGAGACCCACCATGAGCAACGAACTGCGCAAGAAGCTGCACGACCTGGCGGAACTCGCCGAGAACACGACCGATCCGCAGACCAAGGCCATCGTCGAGGCCATCCGGCTCCAGACGGCCATATTGAACGAGCGGCTGTTCGCCATCGAGCTGCAGGTGGGTGCGTTGTCCCGGCGCTTCGAGGACACGCCAGGCTGAACGTGCTTTGTGGGGATAATCGTTCCCCATGAGCGGCAATACTTTCGGAACACTCTTCGCGGTCACCAATTTCGGCGAGTCGCACGGCCCGGCCATCGGCTGCGTGATCGACGGCTGCCCGCCGGGCATGGCGCTCAGCGAGGCCGACATCCAGGGTGACCTCGACCGCCGCCGCCCCGGCACCAGCCGCCATGTCACGCAGCGCAACGAGCCCGACGCGGTGCAGATCCTGTCGGGCGTCTACGAAGGCAAGACCACCGGCACCCCGATCGCGCTGCTGATCCAGAACACCGACCAGCGCAGCAAGGACTACGGCCAGATCGCGCAGCAGTTCCGCCCCGGCCACGCCGACTACAGCTACTGGAAGAAATACGGCATCCGCGATCCGCGCGGCGGCGGGCGTTCGTCGGCGCGGCTCACCGCGCCCATGGTCGCGGCCGGCGCGGTCGCCAAGAAGTGGCTGGCCGAGCGGCACGGCATTGCCTTTCGCGGCTGCATGACCCAGATCGGCGAGATCGAGATTCCGTTCGAGAGCTGGGACCACGTGCCGAACAACCCGTTCTTCGCGCCCATCGCCGACGTCAGCGAACTCGAGGCCTACATGGACCGCCTGCGCAAGGCCGGCGACTCGTGCGGCGCGCGGCTGCGCGTCACGGCCACGGGGGTGCCGGCGGGGCTCGGCGAGCCGCTGTTCGACAAGCTCGACGCCGAGATCGCCTACGCGATGATGGGCATCAACGCGGTCAAGGCGGTGGAGATCGGCGCCGGCTTCGACAGCGTCACGCAGCGCGGCACCACGCACGGCGATTCGATCACGCCGACCGGCTTCGCCAGCAACAACGCGGGCGGCATCCTCGGCGGCATCAGCTCGGGGCAGGACCTCGAAGTCACTATCGCGATCAAGCCCACGAGCTCGATCATCAGCCCGCGCCAGTCGATCGACATCCACAACAATCCGGTCGAGGTGGTCACCAAGGGCCGCCACGATCCCTGCGTGGGCATCCGCGCCACGCCGATCGCCGAGGCGATGCTCGCGCTGGTCGTGATCGAGCATGTGCTGCGCCACCGCGCGCAGTGCGGCGACCTGCAGCAGGCGCAGGCCGATGCCGCCGAAGCCGCCGCAGCGGCCTCGCCCAAGGCGTCCTTCCTCTAGTGTCCACGCCGGCGTCAGTGGCCGCCGGGCGCGGCCACCTGCTGGCGTTCGCTGGCCTGTCGGCCAGCTATTTCGCGCACATCGGATTCTTCAATCCGTACCTGCCGCTGTGGCTGCAGGACCTTGGGCTGCCGATCTTCACGATCAGCCTGCTGGCGTCGGTGCAGTCGATCACGCGCGTGTTCGCGCCTTATGCCTGGGGCGCGCTCAGCGACCACACCGGCCACCGCGTGATGCTGCTGCGCTTCAGCGCGGCGGTGGCGCTCGCCAGCTCCTTCGGCCTCTGGTGGAACGGCGGCGCGTGGTGGCTGGCGCTGGTGCTGCTGGTGATGTTCACCCACACCAGTTCGATGATGTCGCTCACCGAGGCCGCGATGGCGCAGCTGGTGGCGGGCGACTGGGGGCGCTACGGCCGCATCCGGCTCTGCGGCTCGGCGGGCTTTCTGGTGACGGTGTTCGTCGCGGGCGAGTGGTTCGAGCGCTTCGGCATGAAGCACTTCCCGGCCTGGGCCGCGGGCACGCTGGCCGTGGTGCTGCTTGCGACGCTGAAGCTGCCCGACGTGCGCGAGCCCGTGGCCGCCCACGATGCGCCCAAGGAGCCGATCGGGCCGGTGCTGCGCGTGCCCGCGGTGCGCTGGTTCTTCGCATCGCTGTTCTTCCAGGTGATGTCGCACTTCTCGGTGTATGCGTTCCTCTCGCTCTACCTCGATTCGCTCGGCTACGGCAAGGGCACCATCGGCCTGCTCTGGGCGCTGTCGGTGGTGGCCGAGATCGTCTGGTTCTATTTGCAGGGCCGCCTGATCGGCCTGCTGCCGATGCCGCGCTGGATGCTCGTGTGCGGCATCGCGGCGGTCGCGCGGCTGGGGCTCACCGCGGGGCTCGGCGGATCGATCGCCGCGCTGGTGGTGGCGCAGTGGCTGCATGCGCTGAGCTTCGCGGCGCACCACACCACCTGCATCGCGATCGTCTCGCGCCGCTTTCCGGGGCGTCTGCGCGGACGCGGGCAGGCGCTTTTCACGGTGATCGGCTACGGCTTCGGCGGGGTGCTCGGCGTGCTGTTGGGCGGGGCGGTGGCGCAGGAATTCGGCTATCGCGCGATGTTCACGGCCGCGGCCCTGCTGGCGGTGGCCGGCAGCCTCTGCGCCTGGCGGGTGATGAGGCTGGAGCAGGGCGTGGCGCCGCCAGCGTGATTTCGCGGTGCCGGCGCTGCTCGCGCAGGCTCTTTTTTCTCTCTCTTGCGACGGAGACACATTCCATGGACGAGGACACGCCCACCTCGAGCGGGCAGATCTATTGGCTCGGCGAGCCCGAGCGCGCCGAGCTTGCGAAGAAGGCCGAGGCCGGCGATGCGGAGGCGGCCTTCCGCCTCGTGCAGTACTACACCTTCACGCACAGCGACCCTGATCGACGCGGGCATTGGCTGCTGGCCGCGGCGCGGCTCGGGCACCGCCCGGCGCAGTACAACTTGGCTGTGGACCTCTGCTGGGGTGGCAAGGACCTGGCCCAGGCCGCGCATTGGGCGGCCGAAGCCGGCAGGAACGGCGACGCGGAGGCTGCCCGGCTGCTGCAGCGAATCGAAGCCCTGCGCACCGGGGCGCCGAAGCAGTCGGGCACGAACAGCAATTGACGGACGGCATACGCGGGAACGCCGCGTTACGCCCGCGGCCGTAACGCCACCCGGTAACGCGCGGGAACCCCGCTGAAGCCTGCGGGGCAGACGGCGTCTCCGAAGGCGCCAGGACCGGGCGTTTTGCAAACCAAATGGCTCATTTAGGGCAGTCGAGCCCGCGCTGGGGACTTCGGCATGCATGTTGCGCTGTTCATGGCGACATTCCATGGACAACAGAGGGGGGAGAGAAAAAACATGAACGAGACCGCGCGCCATTTCCTGGACTGCTATGCCCTGGGCATCGAGCCCCGCGGCGGCTGGCTGTTCCCGAAGGCGCTGCAGCAGGCGCGGCTGGACTACACCCCCGCAAGCCTGGAGCGCGTGAACCTGCTGCTCGATGAGATCAAGGCCAGGCTGGCTCCCCGCCGCGAGCCGTTCCTGGAGCGGCCGGGCGGCCACAATTTCTGCGCGCTGCTCGCGTTCTACCTCGTCGCCTACATCGCGCGGCAGACCGGGGCGCGGATCGCCTGGCACGACGACAACCCCAACACGGTGTACCCCGTGCAGCAGGCGCCCGGCGCGCGCGCGCCTGCGACGCGGGACGCGGCCTTGCCCACCGTGGCCATCGCCGAGGATGCCGGCGTCGCGCTGCTTCCGTTCGGCTGGATCGAGGCCAGGCTGTTCGGCGCGGCTCCGGCGCCCACCTGCGCCGACTACGTGGCCGACTGCGCGGCGCAGCTCGACCATGCGGGCCCCATCGCCTGGGTCACGGCCGCGCGCTGCCTCGGCATGCTGGCGTCCTATGCGATGTACACCGTCTCGGAAGGCGGACACCTGATGCCGACGGTGCTCCAGCCGGGCTTCGACGGCGCGCGTCCGCATTTCGAGGCGATCACCGCCGGCATCGACGACGGCGCGCCGGTGCCGGGCAGCGCCGCGTTCGCCGATACGGGCGAAGGCGCGCTCGTCGCTGCCCTGGCGCGCGAGGCCCGCGTCACGCTGCCGGATGGCCGCGACAGCGAGGCCATCGTGATCGAACTGCGCTGCCACGGCGCCGCGCCGCTCGCGGTGACGGTCGCGTTTCCGTTCCGCGCCGCGGGCGACCCGCGCGGCTTTGCCATCTTCGGGGCACAGATCCTTGAAGGCACGATCGCCGACAGCGCGCAGGCGCTGTTCGGGCAGGCGACCGATGCCGGCGTGCGGGAGTTCGAATGGCCCGCGGGGTCGTGGGCGCAGTACCGGGCCGCGGACGACGAGGTGCAGGCGGGCGAGGGCGCATCCACGGACCGCGGCCTGCTGGAGCCTGCTTGATTCGAGTTCCAGATTTTGCATTTATGATGCAAAAAACTGGAACTCAGATGCGCAACAGCCAATCTCCCCGCCTCGCCTTCCTCACGATCGGGCAAGCCCCGCGCCACGACATGTCGGGCGCCATCGAACGCGCGCTGCCGGCGCATGTCGAGGTGCGGCATGCCGGCGTGCTCGACGGGCTCGACCGCGATGCCGTCGAACGGCAGTTTGCGCCGGCTGCGGGCCGGCCCTGGCTGATCAGCCGCCTGGCCGATGGCGGCACCGTCACGCTCTGCGCGCAGGCCATCGGCGAGCGCCTGCAGACATGCGTGACGCGCCTCGAGGACGACGGCGTGGACGTGATCGTCCTGCTGTGCACCGGCGAATTTCCGGGGCTGCGCACCCGCGGGGCGTGGCTGATCGAGCCCGATGCGGTGGTGTGCGCCACGGTGGCCAGCCTGCTGCGCGGCGCTCAAGCCGGCGTGATGGTGCCGCTCGCACCGCAGGTCGAGGAGGCGCGTGCCAAATGGCGCGTGCTGCCCACGCCACCGCTCTTTGCGGCCGCTTCGCCCTATGCACACGACACGCGCGAGCTCGTCGATGCCGCGCACGCCCTGCAACGCGAGGGCGCACAGGCGCTGGTGCTCGACTGCATGGGCTATGCCCCGCGCCATGCGCAGGCGCTGCGCGATGCCGGCATCCGCATGCCGGTGCTGGTGTCCGGCACCGTGCTGGCCGGCGCGCTCGGCGCCTTCCTCTGAGGCTCAGGCGCGGCGCGCGCCCGCGGCCGCCGTGCCCTCGGGCTGGAACTCGAGCCAGTAGGCGTCGCCGATCCGCTTGCCGACGGTCATCGCGGCGTCGCGCACGCGGCGGCCGAAGCGCTCCGCGAGCGCATCGGTGAGGTCCTGCGCAGGCAAGCCGATGCCGATGCCGTACACCCGCCGGCTTCCGGCGTCGACCACGGCCGCCGAGATGCCCGCGACGTTCGGCACGAATTCACCGCGCGACAGCGCCCAGCCCTGCGCCCGCGTCTGCGCCAGCCGGGCCAGCAGGTCCTTGCGGGTGCGCGGCACGTCGCCGCGGCGCAGGTCGAGGCGGCTTCCCACCAACTGCATGGCCTCGTCGTCGGTCAGGCGCGCGAGGATCGCGCGCCCCATGGAGCTTGCATAGGCCGGCGCACGCGTGCCCACGGGCGTGTAGACCTGCAGCGCGCCGCCGGTGCCGGTGCGCATCTGCACCACCAGCGAATCGGCGCCGTCCAGCACATTGATGTAGCCGGTGTAGCCGGTTTCGCCCACCAGCGCATCGAGCTCGTCCTCGAGCATGGACGATGCATTGCGCGAGGCGCGGAAGTGGTAGGAGGCCTCCATGATCAGCCCGCCCGGGCGGTAGGCGCGCGTGGCCGGATCGCGCTCGAGGAAGCCGTACTCGGCCATCATGCTCAGCGTGCGCGACACCGAGCTCTTGGGCAGGTCCAGCTCTGTCGCGACGTCGGTCACCGTGATGTCGCGCCGCAGCCGCGCCATCAGCTTGAGTACGTCCATGGCGTTGGCGAGTGTGCTCATCGTTCCGGTCTTTTTCTCGTTTCGATCATAAACCGCGCAGGACGCATGGCCCGCCGGGCTTGACGGCGGTTTGGGGCGAGAGTACCATTTTGTTGGACTTGGTTCGATAATATGGAACTACCCGAAGTTCCCTCGAAGGAGACAACCGCATGAACACCGACGCCCCGGCAGCCGCAGGCCATCCGCGCGCCCTGGCCCCCGGCAACCTGATCCTTACCGTGGTGCTCAGCGTGTTCGGTGCCATCGTGGGCATCCAGCTGCTGGCCAGCCTCGGCATCACGCCGAGCACCTCGCTCATCGGCGCGCTCGCGGCCATGAGCCTGGCGCGCATTCCGCTGCGCATGTTTCAGGGCTTCCGCTCGGTCCATGCGCAGAACCTCGCGCAGACCAGCATCTCGTCGGCCACCTTCGGCGCGGCCAACAGCCTGTTCCTGCCGATCGGCATCCCGTTCCTGTTCGGCCTGCCGGAAATGGTCGTTCCGATGCTGGTCGGCGTGTCGCTGGCGATGCTGCTCGATGCATGGCTGCTCTACCGCATGTTCGACACGCCGGCCTTCCCGGCGCGCAATCCCTGGCCGCTCGGCATTGCCGCGGCCGAGGCCATCAAGGCGGGCGACAGCGGCGGCAAGCAGGCGCGGCTCCTGGTGGGCGGACTGGTCACGGGCGCGGCGGGCGCTGCGTTCTCGCTGCCGATGTCGGCGTTCGGTGTGGCGCTGATCGGGGGACTGGGTGCGATGAGCGCCTTCGGCATCGGGCTGCTGCTGCGCGGCTATTCGATGCCCCTGTTCGGCGTGGACATCGCCAAGCTGTACATCCCGCACGGCATGATGATCGGCGCCGGCCTGGTGGCCTTGCTGCAGGTGGCGCGCGTGGTGCTCAAGCGCGACGACGACAAGGCGCAGGCCGTGGCGGCCGCGCAGGCATCCCCCGACGACGGCGCCCGGCGCCTGGCGCGCTCGCTGCGCCTGGGCACCGCGGGCTACCTCGCGATCACGCTGCTGCTGACCGTGGGCACCGGCCTCTACACGGGCATGTCGTTCGGCATGCTGGTGGCCTTCGTGGTGTACGGCACCTTCGCGGCCTTCGTGCACGAACTGATCGTGGGCATCGCCGCCATGCACTCGGGCTGGTTTCCGGCGTTCGCTGTGGCTCTGATCACCTTGCTGGTCGGCATCCTGATCGGCTTTCCGCCCGAGGCGCTGGTGGTGCTCGCGGGCTTCTCGGCGGCCACCGGGCCGGCCTTTGCCGACATGGGCTACGACCTCAAGGCCGGGCACCTGCTGCGCGGCGAGGGTGCCGACCCGGCCTTCGAGATGGAAGGCCGGCGCCAGCAGATGATCGCCGGGATGATCGGCTTCGGCGTGGCCATCGTGGTCGTGCTCTTCTCCTACCGGATCTTCTTCGCCAACGGCCAGACCGCGCCGATCAATGCGGCCTACATCGCCGCGATCAAGGCCGGCATCTCGACCCAAACCGCGCTCAGCCTGGCGCTGTGGGCCATTCCGGGCGCGTTGCTGCAGGTCGTGGGGGGCGCGCGCCAGCAGCTTGGCGTGCTGTTCGCCACCGGCCTGCTGATCGCCTATCCGCCCGCGGGCTGGATGGTGGCCGCGGGCATCGCCTGCCGCCTGATCGTCACGCGCTTTGCCGGTGCCGGCGTGCGCGACCGCATGGAAGTGTTCGCGGGCGGCGTGATCGCCGGCGACGCGCTCTATTCCTTCTTCTCGGGCGCCACCAAGGCCATGCGCAAGTAGGCGCGCCCATCACCCCCACCCCAACGGAGAACCAGACATGAAACGCAAGCTGACGACAACCGACGTGCAGGCCGCCGTGCTCGGAGGCGCGATCCTCGGCGGCGGCGGGGGCGGCTTCATCGCAAGCGGCGAGCGCGCCGCGCGCCTCGCGCTCGAGGTGGGCACGCCCGAGTTGTGGAGCGTCGACGAGTTCGACCCGCAGGGCCTGTCCGTCACCGTGGCGCTGGTCGGGGCGCCCGCCGCGCCGCATCCGTTCGTGCAGCCGCGCCACCTCATGCGCACGCTCGAACTGCTGCAGCGCGAGCTGCCCGAAGGCCGCCGCCTCGTGGCCATGCACACCAACGAGAACGGCGCCGAGACCACCGTCAACGGCTGGTTCCATTCGGCCTTGTGTGGCCTGCCCGTGATCGACCTCGCATGCAACGGCCGTGCGCATCCGTCGAGCCTGATGGGCGCGCTGGGGCTGCACCTCGAGGCGGACTACGTCTCGATCCAGGGCTATGCGGGTGGGGCGCCCGAGCGCTACATCGAAGGCGTGGCCCGCGGCCGGCTCGACGCCACCTCGGCGGTGGTGCGGCGCGCTTCCATCGACGCCGGCGGCATGGTGGCGGTGGCGCGCAATCCGGTCACGGTCGACTATGCGCAGCGCCACGGTGCGCCGGGCGCGATCGGCTTCGCCATCGCCCTGGGCCATGCCTACCTCGAAGGCGGCCTGGCCGGCGCGGCGCGCCACCTGCAAGGGCGTATCGCCGCCACCGGCACGGTGCGCCGCTACCGCTGCGAGCAGCGCGAAGGGCTGGACGTCGGCGTGGTGGAGCTCGACGACGACGCCCGCACCACGATGCATTTCGTGAACGAGTACATGGTGCTCGAGCAGGAAGGCCGCCCGGTCGCGCGCTTTCCCGACCTCGTCATGAGCTTCGGTGCCGACGACCGGCCGCTGGTGTCGGCCCATGTGCGCGAGGGCGAGTCGATCCGCGTGCTGCATGTGCCGGCCTCGCGGCTGCTGCTGTCGCGCACCATGTTCATGCCCGAGCTCTACGTGCCGCTCGAGCAGGCCATCGGCCAGAAGTTCGCGCCGCAGCCGGCGGACGCCGCCCATGCCTGAGGTCGCCGCGCTCGACACGCGCCGCCTGCAGGACTTCTGCGACCGGCGCTGGGACGAGCAACTGCTGCCGCTGCTGTCGGCCTACATCCGCGTGCCGGCCAAGAGCCCTGCCTTCGACGCCGACTGGGAAGCCCGCGGACTGCTCGACCAGGTGGTGGCGGAGGCGGCGGCCTGGGCCCGGTCGCAGGCGCTGCCCGGCCTGCACGTCGAAGTCCTGCGCAGCGCCGGGCGCACGCCGCTGATCTACTTCGAACTGCCGCCGCGCGGAGGCGCGGGCGATGAGGCGGTGCTCTTCTACGGCCATCTCGACAAGCAGCCCGAGTTCGAGGGCTGGCGCCCCGGCCTGGGGCCGTGGGAGCCGGTCTACGACGGCACGCGCCTGTTCGGCCGCGGCGGCGCCGACGACGGCTATGCGTTCTACGCCGCGATCACCGCGCTGCAGGCGCTGCATGCGCAGGACGCGCCGCATCCGCGCTGCGTCGGCGTGATCGAGACCTGCGAGGAATCGGGCAGCCACGACCTGCCGCACTACCTGGAGGCGCTGCGCCCGCGCATGGGCCCGGTCGGCCTGGTGGTGTGCCTGGACTCCGGCGCCGGCGACTACGAGCGGCTGTGGCTGGTCAGTTCGCTGCGCGGCTACTGCGGCGGCCGGCTCGAGGTCCAGGTGCTCGACGAGGGCGCGCATTCGGGCGACGCCGGCGGCATCGTGCCGTCGAGCTTCCGCGTGCTGCGCCATGTGCTCGACCGGCTCGAAGACAGCGGCAGCGGGCGCCTGCTGCCCGCGTCGCTGCATTGCGAGGTGCCGCCGGACCGTCTGGTCGAGACACGCGAGGCGGCGCGCGTGCTCGGCGAGCAGGCCTGGAAACGCTTCCGCTGGCATTGCGGCGAAGACGGCCCGCCGGTGCTGCCGATCACGGACGACCCCGAGCAGGCGCTCTTGAACCGCGCCTGGCGGCCCAGCCTGGCCGTCACCGGTGCCGAGGGGCTGCCGCCGCTGCAGGCCGCCGGCAACGTGCTGCGGCCGCGCACGGCGTTCAAGCTCTCGCTGCGCCTGCCGCCGCTGGTCGACAGCGCCGCCGCGCTGGCCGAGGTGCAGCGCGTGCTCGAAGACGCGCCGCCCTACGGCGCCGCGGTGCGCTTCGTGCCTGACCGCGGGCATGCCGTCGGCTGGAACGCGCCGGCCTATGCGTCGTGGCTGAGCAGCGCGCTCGACGACGCGAGCCGCGCCTGTTTCGGCGGCGAGGGTTTTGCGAGCATCGGGCAGGGCGGCACCATCCCGTTGATGGGCTTGCTGGCCAGCCAGTGGCCGGCGGCCCAGTTCATGGCGTGCGGTGTGTTGGGGCCGCATTCCAACGCCCACGGGCCGAACGAGTTTCTGCACGTGCCTTATGCGAAGCGCCTCACGGCGTGCCTGGCGATGACGTTGTTTGCGCGGGCGCAGGCAGAGTCAGAGGCAGAGGCCGCTAGATGAGGTTGCGCATCGCCTGCGCCGTCTCGCGCAGCACCGGCAGCACGCGCGCCACGGCGTCTTCCGAGCTTTCGTGGCCCATCGGCATCGTGATGTTGAGCGCACCGACCAACGTGCCGTGCCGGTCGCGCAGCGGCACCGCAATGCCGCGCGAGTTGAGGTCGAGCTGCTGTTCCGACAGCGCCCAGCCCTGGGCCCGGATGCGCGCGAGCTCGAGCTTCATGCGCTCCATGCTCGCGATGGTGTGCGACGTGAACACGGTGAGCCGGTGGGTCGCGAGCCATTCGTCGAGTTCGGCGTCGCTGCGCAGTGCGAGCATCAGCATGCCCGAGGCCGTGACCTGCGCCGGCACGCGCGCGCCGAGCACGTAACCGGTGCTCATGCTGCGGTTGGGGCCGTTGCGCGCGATGTAGACGACCTCATCGCCGTCCATCACGCTGAGGTAGGCGATCTCGTGCGTGCCGGCCGCCACCCGCTGCAAAAAGGGCTGCACCACGCGCGGCAGCCGCGCCGACTCGAGATACGACTGGCCGAGCCGCAGCACGCGCGGCGTGAGCCAGAACAGCTTGCCGTCGCTCGCGACGTAGCCCATGTGCTGCAAGGTCAGCAGGTAGCGCCGCGCCGCGGTGCGCGTCATGCCGGTGCGCTCGCCGGCCTGGCTCGCGGTCAGGCGCGGATGGGCGTCGTCGAAGGCCTCGATGATGCTCACGCCGCGCTCGAGCCCGGCGATCCAGTCGCGCTTGTCGAGGCCGGCGGGCGGCGCGGTGCCGTCGTCGTTGGGGCGGGTACTCATCGCGGGGAGTTTGCCTCGCATGTCATCGCTGGAGCCTGCATTTTGCTTAGGTGAAAACCCCTGAATTGAACGATCATCGATCACTGCAAATCGACAATCGTACATTTCGGATGGTCCGGTCCTGCACGCGCGGGCCGATAAGGCTATAAACCTTTCGATCCGCTCCTTCAAAGGGCGATTGACGAACGAAAGCTTGCCCATGAGCCCCTTCATCAACGGTGCGACCCAGGCCTATCTGATCCCGGGCGATCCCGTGCGCAACGTGCGGCTGCCGCGCATGTTCAACGCAGCCTTCGAGCGCTTCGGCATCGACGCGGTGATGCTGCCGGTGCAGGTGCCGCTGCGCGACTTCGCGGTGTTCTTCAAGTCGGCCTTCCTCGCGCGCAATGTGCTGGGCATGGTGCTCGCGCCGCCGCACAAGCCGCTGGCCGTAGACCTGCTCGACGGCTGCGGCCTGTTCGGCCGGGTGGCAGGCTCGGTGAACGTGGTGCGCCGCATCGAGAACAACGAACTCGAAGGCGACCTGTTCGACGGTGAAGGCCTGCTCGGCGCGCTGGACCATTTCAACATTCCCTTTCGCGGCAAGCGCGTGCTGATCCTCGGCGCGGGCGTGAGCGCGGCGGCCATCGGCGTGGCGCTGGCGGAGGGCGGCACGGTCGACGGTGCCGAGCACATCGCCTTCCACGACACCTCGGCCGGCAAGGCCGCCGGCGTGGCGGCCAAGCTCGATGCGTTCTTCGACGCACGCGTGACGGTGGCCGACAGCAATGCGCCCGAGGGCTACGACCTCGTGGTCAACGCCACGCCGCTCGGCCTGGTCGAGGGCGATGCGCTGCCGGTGGATGTGTCGCGCATGGAGCCGCATGCGGCGCTGTTCGACATCCTGCTGCGCAACCAGCCCACGCCGCTGGTGCAGGCGGCGCGCGGGCGCGGGCTCAACGCGCAGGCCGGCTTCGAGATGCTGATCCAGCAGATGCCGCATTACTTCCGCTACTTCGGCCACCTCGACGCGGCCGAGGCGATGCACGCCGACGCCAACTTCCTGCGCGAGATCATCTATCCGCCCGCGATGCACGGCGAGATCGCCAACCCGCTGCGCTACCACTCGGCCAGCGTCGCCTGAGCCCGCGCCCTTCGCTTCCAACCACCACGATTCCCGATGATTTCCGGCAAGACCACGCTCATCGCCCACCTGGGCTTTCCCACCGAGGCCTTCAAGGCGCCGATGATCTACAACCCCTGGTTCGAACGGCAGGGCATCGACGCGGTGGTGGTGCCGATGGGCGTGAAGCCCGAGGACTACGCGGCCACGCTGGCGCAGGTCTTCAAGTTCAGCAACATCCGCGGCGCGCTGGTCACCATGCCGCACAAGGTCACGACCATGGGCCTGGTCGACGAGGCCACGCCCACGGCGCGCGTGGCCGGCGCCTGCAACGCGATCCTGAAGCGGCCCGACGGCAGCCTGCTCGGCGACCAGTTCGACGGCGCGGGCTTCGTGCGCGGCGTCGAGCGCAAGGGCCGGCGCTTCGAGGGCACGCGCGTGCTGGTGTCGGGCGCGGGCGGCGTGGGCTCTGCCATTGCGGCATCGATCGCCGCGGCCGGCGCGGCCGAGCTGATGCTGTTCGACATGAACGATGCGGCGGCCCAGGCGCTCGCCGCCCGGCTGCGCGCGCACTACCCGCAGATGAAGGTGGCGACCGGCGCGAAGGACCCCGCGGGCTTCGACGTGATCGTCAATGCCACGCCGCTCGGCATGAACGAGGGCGACCCCTTGCCCTTCGACGTCGAACGCATCGCACCCGAAAGCTTCGTCGGCGAGGTCGTCATGAAAACCGAATACACGCCGCTGCTGCAGGCCGCGAAGGCCAAGGGCTGCGCGGTGCAGGTCGGCACCGACATGCTGTTCGAGATGATCCCGGCCTACCTCGAGTTCTTCGGCTTCGGCACCGCGTCGCCGGACGAACTGCGCGCCGTGGCGCACCTGGCCTACTGAAATGAAATACGGACAACCGGACGCAGAGGACGCGAAGGTTTCGCGAAGAGCGCAAAAGAATCCAATTCAATTTTTGGCTGTTCTTTCGCGTCCTCTGCGAAACCTTCGCGTCCTCCGCGTCCGGAAGTCCGATCCCGCATTCGACCCCACTCCTGGTTCCCAGCAATGAGCATCTTCGAAGGTTTTCTTTCCACATCCGAGACGCTCGGCGCGTTCAGCGACCGCGCCTTCGTCGACGCGATGCTGCGCTTCGAGGCCGCGCTCGCGCGCGCCCAGGCCGCCGAAGGGCTGATCCCCGAGAGCGCGGCGCACTCCATCGTCGGCAGCTGCAAGGTCGAGCTGTTCGACGTGGCCAAGATCGTGCGCGAGAGCGGCCGCGCGGGCAGCGTGGCGATCCCGCTGGTGAAGGCGCTGCGCGAGGCGGTCGGGCTGTTCAATGCCGATGCCGCGCCGTTCGTGCATTTCGGCAGCACCAGCCAGGACGTGATCGACAGCGCGATGGCGCTGGTCACGCGCGAGGCCGTGGCGCTGGTCGAGGCCGACCTGGCCAAGGCGGCCGACGCGCTGCTCGGCCTGGCCGAGCGGCACGCCGAAACGCCGATGCTCGCGCGCACGCTGATGCAGCCGGCCTCGGTCACGAGCTTCGGCTTCAAGTGCGCGGGCTGGGCGGCGCCGCTGGTGCGCAGTCGCATCCGCCTGCGCGCGGCCGCGAAGCACGCGCTGCAGCTGCAGCTCGGCGGCGCGGTCGGCACGCTGGCGCAGATGAAGGGGCAGGGCGCGGCGGTGCGCGCGCGCATGGCACGCGAGCTCGGCCTCGGCGACCCCGGTGCAACCTGGCACACGCAGCGCGACGAATGGGTGGCGCTGGGCTGCGAGCTCGGCCTCGTCACCGGCAGCCTCGGCAAGATCGCGGTCGACATCGCGCTGCTCGGCCAGTACGAGGTCGGCGAGGTCACCGAGCCGAGCGAGCCCGGCCGCGGCGGCTCGTCGGCCATGCCGCACAAGCGCAATCCGGTGGCTTCGATGGTGGCCATTGCCGCCGCGCACCGTGCGCCGCAGCGCGTGGCCGCGCTGCTGGGCGCGATGCCGCAGCAGCACGAGCGTGCGCTCGGCGCCTGGCAGGCCGAACTGGCCGAATGGCCGCAGCTGTTGATGTCGGCGCACGGCAGCGTGCGGGCCATGGCCGGCGCGCTGCCGGGCCTGCAGGTCGACGCCGCGCGCATGCGCGCCAACATCGACCGCCTGCGCGCCGAGCTGCCGCGCAGCGCCGCCGACGAATGGTTCGATCCCGCGCTCGCCGTGCACGCCGGCCAGACCGCGCGCGCCGAGGCCGCGGCGCTTCGGGCCCGGCTCTCCGCCATCTCAGACAAGGAACTCTCCGCATGACCGCTCCCGAACACGGCGACTACGAAGCCGGCCTCGTCAACCGCCGCCGCGTGCTCGGCGATGCCTGGGTCGACCGCTCGCTCGCCAACCGCAACGAATTCAACGCCGAGTTCCAGGAACTCATCACGCGCCATGCGTGGAACGACATCTGGGGCCGGCCCGCGCTCGGCGACAAGACCCGCCGCTTCATGGTGCTGTCGATGATGCTCGGCATCCATGCGTATGAAGAATTCGCGATGCACGTGCGCGCCGCGCTCGACGGCCCGGAAGATTCGCGCCTCACGCCCGACGACATCAAGGAGGTCATCATGATGGCCGCCATCTACTGCGGCGTGCCGGTGGCCAACCACGCGTTCGGCATCGCCACCGGCATCCTGCGCGAGAAGGGCCTGCTGCCGCCAGCGGCGGCGAAGTGAAGGCCGTCGAGCCGCGCGCACGCGGCGCTGGCCGCTTCGAGCCCGGCTTTGCCTTGCTGCTGCCGCTGCTGCTCGCGGCCCAGCCCGTGGCCACCGACAGCTACCTGCCCGCGCTGCCCGCGATCGCCAGCGAGCTCGGCTCGGCCAGCACCAGCCTCACGCTGTTCGTGCTGGCCTTCGGCCTGGCGCAGCTGTTCTGCGGTCCGCTGGCCGACCGCTTCGGGCGCCGGCCGGTGCTGCTTGCGGGCCTCGGGCTCTACGTGGCCGCTGCGCTCGGCGGCGCCTTTGCCGGCAGTGTGGCGGTGCTCGCGGCATGCCGCACGCTGCAGGGCCTCTCGATGGCGGCGATCCTGGTGTGCGCGCGCGCCGCGGTGCGCGATCTCTACCCCGCGCACGAAGGCCCGCACGTCATGGCGCGCGGGCTCACGGGCCTGGGCGTGGTGGCGCTGCTCGCGCCGCTGGTCGGCGCCTGGCTGGTGCAGGGCGCGGGCTGGCGCTGGGTGATGGGGCTGATGGCGCTCTATGCGCTGGTGCTGTTTCTGCTGTGCTGGCGTTCGTTCGGCGAGACGCGGCCGGCCTTCGCTGGTGCCGCCTCGGCACCGCGCGGCAGCACACGCGCCGTGTTCGCGAGCCGCAGCTTTCGCGCCTGGGCTTCGCTGGCCGCGGCCACCTACGGTGGGCTGTTCTGCTTTCTGCTGTTGTCGCCGATGGTCTACATCGGCTACCTCGGCTGGTCGCCCGCGGCGTACGGCTGGATCCCCGCGGGCGGCTCGCTGGTCTACATCTTCAGCACCACGCTGTGCCGGCGCCTGCTGCACCGGATCGGTCCGGTGCGCGCCGTGCAGCTCGGGGCCGTGCTGAGCATGGCCGGCGCCGCGATCCAGGCGCTGGGCTGCTGGCTCGCGCCGTACAGCGCGGTGCCGCTGCTCGCGGGGCATGCGGTGTATTGCATGGGTCACGGCATCCACCAGCCCTGCGGCCAGGCCGGCGCCGTGGGCGACCTGCCGCATCTCGCGGGCCGCGCGGTGTCGTGGTCGGGTTTCGGCATGATGATGGTGGCTTTCGGCGCCGGGCAGATCGCGGCGCAGTTCGTCGACACCGGTTTCTCGCATGGGGCCTGGCCGATGGTGGTGCCGATGCTGCTCGCGGCCGGCACGCTGCTGGCCATTGCATTCGCCTGGCTGCCGCGCCTTCCACAACAACCTTCGATCCGAAAGGAAACACCATGACCCGTCTGAACGTGCGCCGCGAAGGCAGCGGCCCCTTCGTCGTGCTGAGCCACGCGCTCGGCTGCGACCTGCACATGTGGGACGGCGTGGCCGAGCAGCTCGCGCGCGGCCATACCGTGATCCGCTACGACCACCGCAACCACGGTGGCTCCGAGGTGGTGCCGGGCGCGCTCGGCATCGAGACGCTGGCGCAGGACGCGGCCGAGCTGATCCAGCGCGAGACCGGCGGCGAGCCGGTGCATTTCGTCGGGCTCTCGATGGGCGGCATGACGGCGCAGGCGCTCGCGGTGCGCCACCCCGAGCTGCTGCGCAGCATCGTCATCGCCAATTCGGCGGCCCACTATCCCGACCAGAGCCCGTGGCGTGCGCGCGTCGAGACCGTGGCCGCCAAGGGGATTGCCGCGATCGCGCCGGGCGCCGTGTCGCGCTGGGTCACGCCGGGCTATGGCGCCACGTTCGAAGGCAAGGCCGCGTCGCAGGCGCTGCACGACACGCTGGTGCGCACCGACGCGCAGGGCTACATCGAAAGCTGCAACGCCGTGGCCGCGATCGATTTCCGCGACAGCAACCGCCGCATCGCCGTGCCCACGCTCGTGATCGCCGGCGTGCAGGACGAGGCCACGCCGCTCGCGATGTCCGAAGCCATGGTCGCGGCGATCCCGGGTGCACGGCTCGCGACCATCGATGCCGCGCACCTGAGCGCGGTCGAGCGGCCGGTCGAGTTCAGCCAGTTGCTGATCGATTACTGGCGCAGCCTCTGAAGGAGCAGGGTGGGCCGTCAGGCCTCTTCGTCTTCGGCATCGCGGCGGGCGGCGGGCAGCTGCTTGAGCAGTTCTGGCAGTGCCGTTTGCACCGTGTCCCATACCAGGTCGAAGTTGATATCGAAGTATCCGTGCGCAATGCGGTTGCGCATACCCCGCATGTTGCGCCAGGGTACTTGCGGATGGGCGTTGGCGAACTCGGTGTGGTCGTCCATCACTTTCGTGGCAGCCTCGCCGAGGAGGATGAGGTTCATGACCACAGCCTGCTGGGTTCGCCTGTCATGAAGGAAATCGTCTTTCTCCAGGCCGTCTACAAAGCTGCGCGCTTCGGTCGCGGCCTGCCGAAGGTGGTCGAGGTAGTCGGACAGGCGTTTGCCGCTCATACCGGCCGAGCCTCGGCGAGCACCTTGGCCCGAACCTTCGCCGGCAAATCCCCGGGAGTGAGCAGGTCGACGTGGACGCCGAGCAACGTTTCCAACTCGTACTGCAGGCCGCCCAGATCGAAGAGCGTGGCGCCTGGCAGCGCATCGACCAGAAGATCGATATCACTGTCGTCCCGATCGGTGCCGTGCAGCACGGAGCCGAAGACGCGCAGGTTTGCCGCACGGAACCGGGCTGGCGCCTCGCGCACTGCGCTTCGCTTCATGTCGAGCACAACGGATGGTCGCATCAGCATCCTCTCTTGTTCAAACTCGTCGTGATGATAGGCGTTGTGCGGCGAATGCAGCGCTCAACCAAAGCTGCTCGACCACTGACAAGCACTACGTCGCCAGTGCACCATGTCGGATCTAGGTGTAACCCTTATTTCGTGCGATTAACGCACGAAGGTGATCGATTATGGAACAGTGCTGCACGGTAACTGTTGTGACGCTGGCGCCGCCTTTCTAAAGTCGCCTCATGAATTCACAAGAGCGGCAAGGACCTTTTCGCATCGACCGGGTCGTTGCAGCAACGACTGCCGGCCGTCGTCCGTGCCCAACCAGCACGGCCGTACGAATCAATGGCGGCCTGCACGCCCAACTATTTTGAGTCCATGCACCGTTCCATCGCCACCGTCTCCCTCAGCGGCACGCTGCGCCAGAAGCTCGAAGCGGTCGCGTCCGCCGGCTTCGACGGCATCGAGCTGTTCGAGAGCGACTTCGTCAACTTCAAGGGCTCGGCCGCCGAGCTTCGCAGCATCGCAGCGGACCTGGGCCTGTCGATCGACCTGTACCAGCCGTTCCGCGACTTCGAGGCCATGCCCGAGGCGCAGTTCCGGCGCAGCCTGGAGCGGGCCGAGCGCAAGTTCGACCTGATGCAGGCGATGGGCGCACCGCTGATGCTGTGCTGCTCCAACACCTCGCCGCTGGCGGTCGACGACCCCGCGCTGGCCGCCGCCCAGCTGCATGAACTGGCCGAACGCGCGGCCCGGCGCGGGCTGCGCGTGGGCTTCGAGGCGCTGGCCTGGGGCCGCTTCACCTCACGCTACGCCCAGGCCTGGAACATCGTGCGGCAGGCCGCGCATCCGAACCTGGGCCTGATCCTCGACAGCTTCCATACGCTGTCGCTCAACGACGATGCCACGGGCATCGCCGACATTCCTGGCGACCGGATCTTCTTTTTGCAGATGGCCGATGCGCCGCTGCTGGCGATGGACGTGCTGCAGTGGGCGCGCCATCACCGCGCGTTCCCGGGGCAGGGGGAGCTCGACGTGATCGGCTTCTTCGAGCAGGTGCTGCGCGCCGGCTATGCCGGGCCGCTGTCGCTCGAGATCTTCAACGACCTGTTCCGCGAAACGCCGAACCGACGTACGGCGGTGGACGCGATGCGCTCGCTGCTCTACCTCGAGAGCGAAGCGCGGCAGCGGCTTGCGGCGGATGCCGTCGCGGCGTCCAAGGCACCGACGTCGCCGCCTGCCGTGGCGCTCTTCAACCCGCCGCCCGCGCCCGCGCTGTCGGGCTTCACCTTCATCGAGTTCGCCACCGACGAGAACGCTGCGCCCGCGCTGCAGGCGCAGCTCGAACAGCTCGGCTTCCGCCGCATCGGCCGCCATCGCTCGAAGGCGGTGGCGCTGTACCGCCAGGGCGAGATCAACCTGCTGGTCAATGCCGAGCCGGCGTCCTTCGCACGCAGCCGCTTCGAGGCGCATGGCACCTCGGTGTGCGCGCTCGGCATTCGCTGCGCCGACCCGCAGGCCGCGGTCGAGCGCGCCACCGCGATGTGCTCGCAGCGCCACGACAGCCCCGTCGGCCCGGGCGAGTTGCGCGTGCCGGCGATCGTCGCGCCCGGCGGCAACCTGGTCCACTTCGTGGCCGAGTCGCTCGGCGCCAACGGGCTCTACGAGGCCGACTTCATCCTCGATGCAGGTGCCGACGTGCGCGGCGCCGGCCTGGTCCGGATCGATCATGCGGCACTCGGCCTGGCGCTCGACCAGCTCGACACCTGGGTGCTGTTCACGCGCGCCGTGCTCGGCCTGGCGCCCGGCGAGAGCCTCGAGCTTGCCGACCCGTTCGGGCTCATCCGCAGCCGCGGCGTCGCCAATGCCGAGCGCAGCGTGCGGCTGGTGCTCAACGTCTCGCTGAGCCAGCGCACCCGCACGGCGCGCACGCTGAGCGTGACCGGCGGCGGCGCGGTGCATCACATCGCGCTGGCCTGCACCGACATCTTCGAGAGCGTGGCGCGGCTGCGTGAGCGCGGCACGCGCTTCGTGCCGATCTCGGACAACTACTACGACGACCTCGCGACGCGCATCGACCTGGAGCCTGCGCTGCTCGTTCGCCTGCGTGCCGCGGGCGTGATGTTCGACCGCTCGCCGGCCGGCGACTACCTGCACATCTACACCGAGAGCCTCGAAGGCGGGCTCTTCTTCGAACTCGCGCAGCGCATCGAAGCCTACGACGCCTACGGCGCGCTCAACGCGCCCGCACGCATGGCTTCGCAGGCGCAGGACTGACGGCCTTTTTCCATTTTTCAACCGGAGACATCAAGCATGGCAAATACCATGGCCCATGAGCCCAAGGGCCGGCACCAGTCGAAGAAGGCCGCAGCCAGCGGCTGGATCGGCTCGGCGCTGGAGTACTACGACTTCTTCATCTACGCCACCGCGGCGGCGCTGATCTTTCCGCAGATCTTCTTCCCGAAGGGCGACCCCAAGACCGCGATCATCGCGTCGCTTGCGACCTATGGCGTCGGCTACATCGCCCGGCCCATCGGCGCCTTCGTGCTCGGCCACTGGGGCGACACGCACGGGCGCAAGCAGGTGCTGGTGCTGTGCATGTTCCTCATGGGCTTCTCGACCGTGGCCGTGGGCCTGCTGCCGACCTACGACCAGGTCGGCCTGCTCGCACCGGCGCTGCTGGTGCTGATGCGGTTGATTCAGGGCTTTGCCGTGGCCGGCGAGATCTCGGGCGCCAGCTCGATGATCCTGGAGCATGCGCCGTTCGGCCGGCGCGGCTTCTTCGCGAGCTTCACGCTGCAGGGCGTGCAGGCCGGCCAGATCATGGCCGCGGCCGTGTTCCTGCCGCTCGCGCACTACATGCCCGAAGAGGCCTTCAATTCGTGGGGCTGGCGCATTCCTTTCCTGCTGAGCTTCCTGGTGATCGTCGCGGGCTACATCATCCGCCGCGAGGTCGACGAGACGCCGGCGTTCGCCGAGGTCGACAAGAAAGGCGAAGTGCCCAAGGCGCCGATCGTGCAGGCCGTGACCGACAGCTGGCGCGACATGCTGCGCGTGATCTGCATGGCGCTGATGAACGTGATTCCGGTGGTGGCCACCGTGTTCGGCGGCGCCTACGCGGTGCAGGCCGCCTACGGCATCGGCTTCGAGAAAGACGTGTACCTGTGGATTCCGGTGCTCGGCAACATCGTGGCCGTGGTGGTGATCCCGTTCGTGGGCAACCTGTCCGACCGCATCGGCCGCAAGCCGCCGATCATCTTCGGCGCGCTCGCTTCGGGGCTGCTCTCGTTCGGGTACCTGTACGCGATCAGCATCCGGAACGTGCCGCTCGCCGTGTGCATGTCGCTGCTGATGTGGGGCGTGGTGTACCAGGGCTACAACGCCACCTTCCCGAGCTTCTATCCGGAGCTGTTCCGCACCCGCAGCCGCGTGTCGGCCATGGCGATCTCGCAGAACCTGGGCACCACCGTCACCGCCTTGCTGCCCGCACTTTTCGCTGCCGTTGCGCCGCCCGGCGCGGCCAACATCTGGCTCACCGTGGGCGCGATCACCTTCGCGATCACCGTGCTCGCCGCGCTGGCCGCCATGAGCGCACGCGAGACCTACCGCGTGCAGATGAACGACCTCGGCAAGCCCGATGCGGTGCCGGTCGACAAGGCCGAGTACGACCGGCTGCGCGCGCAGACGCTGGCGGACGCGCGCGTGGCGCGGGCCGCGGCCTGAAGTCCCTGTGCGCACCAAGGCCGCCGGCGTGGGGAAGAATGCCGGCATGACTTCTTCTTCCCATCTCAAGATCGATTTCGTCTCCGATGTGGCCTGCCCCTGGTGCGCCGTGGGCCTGGGTTCGCTCGAGGCGGCGCTGCGCCGCGTGGCGCCCGGCGTCACGGCCGAGCTGCACTTCCAGCCCTTCGAACTCAATCCGCAGATGCCGCCCGAAGGGCAGGACACCTTTGAGCACCTGAACCAGAAGTACGGCGCCACGCGCGAGCAGCAGGCGCAGACGCGCGAGGCCATCCGCGCGCGCGGCGCCGAGGTGGGATTCGAGTTCCATCCTGAAGGCCGCCCGCGCGTCTACAACACCTTCGACGCGCATCGCCTGCTGCACTGGGCGGGGCTCGAAGGTGCGGACAGGCAGCTCGCGCTCAAGAAGCGGCTGCTGAAGGCCTTCTTCACCGAGCGCGAGAACACGTCGGACCACGAGACGCTGGTTCGCCTGGCCGGCGAGGCGGGGCTCGATCCGGCACGCGCGCGCGAGATCCTTTCGAGCGGCGAATTCGCGCGCGAGACCCGCGAGCGCGAGCGCATGTACACCGAGGCGGGCATCAGCTCTGTGCCCGCGATCATCATCAACGACCACCACCTGATCTCGGGCGGCCAGCCGGTCGAGGTGTTCGAGCGCGCGCTGCGGCAGATTGCGGGCGCGGCGCCGAGCGGGGTGGCTGCGGCCTGAGGGGGTCTCAGGCTTCGATGCGCCAGGCCTCCGGCCAGTCGTCGAAGCTCTCGAGCGGAACCGCGCCGCGCAGCAGCGTGTACATGGGTTCCTCGGGAAAATCGTTCATGCGGACGACGAGCTTCTGTCCGTCCGCATCGATCGCTTCGTAGGGAAATTCCGCATCGCCGGTCTTCGACCATGACAGCGGCGTTTCAAGATGGGGTGAAGTCATTTCGTGATTCCGAACTTGCTGTTGTATTCCGCGCTGGTCCTTGACGCACCGTCGATGATCGACTGGTAGACCTCGTCGCCTTGCAGGCCACGCGCCTGGTACTTCTGCACTTCCTGCTGGAATGTCGGCCCGTCCGGCGAGCCGTACTTCTGCAGGTCTCTCTGGCGCAGGCCCTCGACCTCGGCCGCGTCCTGCATGTAGGAGCGCGCGGTCATCCGCGCGTTGTGCCGCTCGTTGAAGGCCAGCTCGGCGCGTTCCTGGGGCGTCTTGCCTTCCGCCTTCCATTGTTCATCGAGCTCCTTCATCCTTTCGGGCGAGGTGTGCTTGTTGTACCACTCGCGGATCGACTTGTTGTCGGTGGCCTTCATCCCCGGCGGCAGCGGCCGGACGACCACGGTGCCGTCGCGCCCCACCTCGATACGCGGGGATGGACGAGGGCCCGGCCTGCTCACCGGCTCCAGCGGCGCGCCGCGGGCCGTCTCGCCGGGGCGCGCCGTGGGCTGGGTGGCGCGCCGCCCACCGAACCCGGTATGGATCGTCGCGGCGTCGAGCAGCCCGGCACCGAACTCATTGGCCGCGGCCACCTGCTGTTCGCTGCCGCCGAGCACGCGCGTCGCCGCGCCCGGGCCGCCGAACACCGGTCCGAGGAAGCTGATGGCCATCGTGTTGCCGAAGCGCAGGTTGCGTTCGTCCAGCCAGGCCTGCTCGGCATTCGAGAGGCTGCCCGAAACACGAGGCCCGGGGTTGTAGACATCGTCGAGAAAGTCGAGGTCGCGCCGCAGCTTGAGCGATTGCTCGGGCGGCAGCGGCGATCTGCCGGTCAGGTGGTCGTTGAGCCGCTGGCGCTTGTCGTCGATCACCGATTGCGGAATCTCGTCGGGCCAGCGCTCGCATTCCTCCTGGAACTGCCTGGCGTACATCAGTTCGTCGGTAGGCTCCACCCCGACCGGCCGGTCGAGGCCCGAGGTCCAGCGCACATAGAAGGGCTTGCTCTCGAAGTCTGCCTTCGCGCGTTCGTAGCGCTCGCCGCAGATGCCGGCGCGGCGGCGCAGCATCGGGCCGCTCGGTACCTGCACGGTCAGCAGCCGCCCGATGGTGCCGTTGCCGTTGAACGGCGTCGTCTGCACCGCCTGGGCCAGCGTGTCCTTGCTGTCGGGCGCGGCGCTCACTGGTGCACCCTTGGCGCTGCGCGCCTTCCCGCCGAGCGGGAGCGAGCTTGCTTGGGGCGGCCCGGCGCGGCGCTCATCCGGCTGCCCCGTTCATTTCGCAGAGATCGCCGTGGCGCGCGACGGCGCGGCTTTCGACGAACACGGTCTGGGAGCCGGAGACCACCTTGACGTTGCCCGACCCGAGGGACACGCCCGAGCGCACGCCGCTGCCGGCGTTGCCTGCCACGCCCCGGACCACGCTCTCGATCATCAACACCTTCTCGCCGCGCGCGAACACGGTTTCCGCGTACGCCGCCTTCTCGGGCGGCAGGATCGAGACGATGTCGAACGGAACGACCCGGTCGCCGACGACGCAGAAGTCGGGCGTCACGTTGACGACCATGAAGCGTGCTTCGGCATCGGCGACGTGGCGCTCCGAACTCATGCGTGCTCCCTTGCGTCGTGAAACGGATCGCCCGGGCCGCTGCCGGCGTCGTTCATGGGTTCGAGATGCAGGTCGACCGCCACGATGTCACGGGCCTGCGCGAGGCTGAGCCGCCAGGTCAGGTGGACGAGCATGTCGTCGAGGTCGAGGTGCGCGGTATCGAGCATCATCGCTTCGCTGCCTTGCGTGCCGCCGCCGCTGCGCCAGAGTGCGCCGATGCGCCAATGGGGCAGTGTCATCTCGATCGCATCGGCCGACGCGAAGAAGCCGGTCAGGCGCAGCCGCTCATTGCCCGCGAGCCCGCCGGCAATGCGCTGGTCGATCGGTGCGTACTGGAAGAAGCGCGGATCGAAGTCGTCGGCGTAGTCCATGAAGGGCGCCTGTGCATTGCGCTGCCGCCAGGCGTCGTCGTAGGTGCCGGCAAGCTGCACGCGCGGCATCCAGTGGCGTGCGACCGGGCCGAAACCCGCGGGCACCAGCCCTTCCTGGTTGGCATGAACGACCGGTGCGTCCGCGGCTTCGATCCGAGGCGCGGGTGAAGCGGCATCACCGCCTGCCGTTCCGAAGCAGCCGAGGCCCGAGGGATTGGCAGCGTTCATCCGCGGCGGCGAGCCCGGCGCATCGCCTTCGTCGTGCCAGCAGCCCCCGAAGGCAAGTTCCCAGCGCAGCGGCACTTCGAGCGTGGGTTCGGGGTCGGCCGGCGTGCACTGCGCCGGATCGTCATGCCAGTGCCACCCGCGCGGCCCCGTCAGGCGCAGCGTTTTCTGCACGAGCCGGACGTCGCCGCGCGAGACCTCGAGGCTCGCGTGCCATTCGCGCTGCGGCGTCCAATGGCGCGCCCTGGCGCTGCCGGTGATGAACACGTCGGCTTCGGGCTTCTCCAGCACGAGGTCGGTGGCTGCGCGCAGGCTCGAAAGGGCAGGGTGGGCAGCGTCCCAGGCCACGTCGGCGAAGACCGGGCCGCGGTGCACTGGCGCAGGTTCGAGCCGCCCGGGGGCCAGCACGAAGCTCGCACAGACGATCACCACGTCGCTGAAGCGCCTGCCGGGGCCCATCTTGTCGTATTGAAAATGCCTGAAAGGCGTGAGGTTGCGCACCTGCTGCAATCGCGGCGCTGGCACGGCGGGTGCGGTCATTGGCGCGTGGTCTTCGCCAGGAGGCTGCCGATGCCGGTGTCGCCAGCGGCGGGCCGGCCCAGCACGTCCGAGGCCGCCGCGGCAGATGCCGCGCCCAGCACCTGCGCCGCCAGGCCGCCGCCGCCCCCGCCGGCCACCTGCCCGGCGATCGACACCAATTGCGAGACTTGGTCGGGCAGGGCGTTCGGTGTTCCACCCATCAGCGCACCCAGGCTCGCGAGGGGGCTGTCGGGCGGCTCGGGCGCGGGCGCGCGCGGCACTTCGGTGGGCTGCAGGGCAGCCTGGCCGCCCTTCGGATTGAGCCAGATGTGCTCGCCATTGAGCGTCACGTCGTCGCCCTGCGCCGTGATGTTGATCTTCTTGCCCGTCACTGCAATGGACCCGTCGGCCTTCAACTGCACCACCGACGCGCCCACGCGCAGCGAGATCGAGGTTCCGTCCATCTGGATGTGGCTGCCCTTGTCGCCGCCGACCGAGAGCGTGTATTGCTCGCCGACCTTCGTCGTCTTCGTCTTGCCGACCAGCGTGTTGTCGGTCATGCCGACCACGGCATTGCGCAGCATGCCCACGTTGAACGAATAGGCCAGGCCGATGTTCACCATCTTGGCGAGGCCCACGTTGTGCATGTAGGCCATGCCGATGGTCGAGACCTGGTTGCGATCGACCTTCTTGCTGCGGTCGTTCCCCACCCAGTGCGTCTCGTCGCGCTCGACCTCGATGTCCTGGTTGCGCTCGGCATGCAGCCACACCTGCTCCTGGCCCTTCTTGTCCTCGAAGCGCAGCGCGTTGGCGTTCTCGCCGCTGCCGCCCTCGGCGCTGCGCGTGAGCATGCCGCTCTGCGTGGCGTTGTCCGGCAGCTTCCACGGCGGCATGTTGTCCGCGTTGTAGACCCGCCCCGTCACGATCGGGCGGTCGGGGTCGCCGTGCTCGAAGTCGACGATCACCTCCTGGCCGATGCGCGGCACCTGGATGCCGCCGAAGCTGCTGCCCGCCCACGGCGACGACACCCGCACCCAGCACGAGCTGTTCTCGTCCTTCGTGCAGTAGCGGTTCCAGTGGAAGCTCAGCTTCACGCGGCCGTATTCGTCGGTCCAGATCTCGCGACCCGCCGGGCCCGTGACGATCGCCGTCTGCGGCCCCGTGGTGCGCGGCCGCGGCACCGCCGGCGCGGGCGCGCGGAACACCTTGCTCGCGGGGATCACCTCGAACTCGACCCGGCACTCGAAGGGCTGCTGCGCGCTCGCGTCGCCCACGTCCTGCAGCCGCAGGTGCGCCGCGGTCACCAGGTACTGGCGGTTCGACTCGTTGTGCGGATGGCGCTCCAGCGCCACCAGGCAGCCCGGCACCACCGCGCGCAGGTTGCCCGCGCCGCTCGCGCGCTCGCCGCGGCTGCCGGTCTCCTCCATGCGCGTGCGCACCAGCTGCTCGCCCTCGGCCTCCACCACGTAGTCGCCCGGCCAGCCGTAGCGCTCCCAGCTGGCCTGCGCCGTCTTGCGCGGCATCGCGCTGACCTGCTGCAGCTCGGCGCGCGGGCGCTGGAAGTCGAAATCGTCGGTCACCCAGCGGCCGCTTTGCAGCTCCTCGCAGGCATTGAAGCGGTCGCAGTGCTCCTCGCGCACGGTGGCCTCGGCCGCGTGGAACGGAATGCGCTGATAGCCCGCATGCGCGAAGGGCTGGTGCGACGCCATGTCGTCGACGATCACCAGCCGGTGGCTGCTTTCCTCATGCTCGAAATGGAAGTACAGGCCCCACTCGTGCAGCAGGCGCATGACGAAGTCGTGGTCGGTCTCGCCGTACTGCACCTGGAACTCGCGCGGCGGGTAGCTGCGCGTGGCGCGCAGGTCGAACGGCATCCCGTAGCGCCCGAGCACCTCGCGCACGATGTCCAGCACGCTCTGGTTCTGGAAGATGCGGTAGTCGCTGGTGCGCGTGGCCAGCGTCAGCCAGGGCTCGATGACGGCCTCGTACAGCGCGCGCCGGTTCTCCAGGCGCAAGAAGCGCACGCGCGTGACCAGCCCCGAGAGGTGGCGCTGGCGCGGGCCGCTGCCCGGGCGGCCGTCGAGCACGATGTGCGCAGTGAGCGGCTCGCCCACGAGCTGCTTGATCGCGACGTTGGCGGCCTGGCGCTGGTTGTAGCCGGGCTGCTCGGGCGTGGCCAGGGTGAGGGTGTAGCTGAACAGCGTGCTCAGCCCTTCGTCGCCCTCGATGGCGACCGGCTCGAGCGCGGGCTCGCCGCCCAGCGTGGGCATGGCCGGCGAGGAGACGCTCAGCACGCGCGCAAGTGCAGCGCCTGGTGGCATCGCGTTCAGCCTTCGCGGGTTTCCCTGATGTTCGAGGCCGGCACGGTCTCGGCACCCCTGCCGATCTGCTCCCGGTATTGCTGCATGACCTTGCATTCGCCGTTTGCGCCTTCCACGCGCATGAACATGTTTACCACCATGGTTGTTGACTCCGAAGGTAATCGGCCCGACGGGGAGCCGTTGAAAATGAACCTTTTTAGCTGGACACGCGTGCGTTGGCGGCCGTCAACGCAAAGCATTAATTGCGCCGTAATTAATACAAATGCGTTGGTAAATGGTCTTTGATCTCAAGCTCTTAACTTTAGTAAAGATTCATTTCCTGTGCGCGGACTTTTCTGGTGCCGAAGGCTTTTCTTGGAATCGGTGATTTATTTCTATAAGAAATTGGTAGTCCATCTCACCTTCTTTTTCGTTGCAAAGAAGTTCGATGCCCATCGTCATCGCACAACGCGGCGCAGAGCGACGTGGCGGCTCACGTTTGTTGAGAAGTATTCGCATTTATAATGAGTGCGAAAGTTTTTCTTCCGAGAAGAGGCATCGATGGTCGTCGGCGAGTCCACCCCGCACCAGCAGGCGCACGCCCTCTACCGCGCGCACCATGGCTGGCTTTTCAGCTGGCTGCGCGGCCGATTGGGCAACAGCTTCGATGCGGCGGACATCGCCCACGACACCTTTCTGCGCATCTGGTCCGGCCTGCGTGCCGGGGCCATTCCCACCCTGCACGAGCCGCGCGCCTACCTGACCACGGTGGCCAAGCGCCTCGTGATCAACCACCACGAACGCCAGGCGCTGGAGCGTGCCTACCAGGCGTCGCTCGCGCAGTTGCCCGACGCGCTGGTGCCCTCGGTCGAAGAGCGCGCGATCCTGCTCGAGACGCTGCACGAACTCGATGCCCTGCTCGACGAACTGCCGGCCCGCGCGCGCACCGCGTTCCTGCTGTCGCAGCTCGAAGGCCTGGCCTATGAAGAGATTGCCGCGCGGCTCGGGGTCAGCGTGCGCACTGTGACGCGCTACATGGCGCAAGGCTTCGCACAGTGCCTGCGGCTCATGCTGGCGACGCCGCTGTGAGCGCGGCGCAGGCGCAGGGCGCCGTCGATCCGCGCCTGGTGGACGAGGCCGCGCAGTGGCTCGCGCGCATGCACGCGGGCCGGCTGTCTGAAGCCGATGCGCAGCGCTGGACGCAGTGGCGCGACCAGAGCCCCGAGCATCAACGGGTGTGGCACAGCGCCGAGCAACTGAGCCGCAAGTTCGGCGCGGTGCCGCCGGCCGTGGGCATGCCGGTGCTCGACCGGCGCCGCGGCGCGGCCAACCGGCGCGCGCTGCTGCGCACGGTGGCCGTGCTGCTGGCCGCGCCGGCCGCCGCCTGGGTCGGCTACCGCGCCGTGCCGTGGCCCTCGCTGGGCGCCGAATACCGCACCGCGACCGGCGAGTGGCGCACGGTCGAATTGCCCGACCGCAGCCGCACCGTGCTCAACACCGCGACGGCCATCGACGTGGCGTTCGACACGACGCAGCGGCTGGTGCGACAACGAAGCGGCGAAATCCTCGTCGAGACCGCGCCCGATGCGGACACCGGCTTGCAGCGCCCCTTCCTGGTCGAGACGCCGCAAGGCCGGCTGCGCGCACTGGGCACGCGCTTCATCGTGCGCATCGACGACGAAGGGCACAGCCGCCTCACGGTGCTGGCCGGTGCGGTGGAGGTGCGACCGGCCCGCGCCAGCGGCACGCCGCTGATCGTTCCGGCCGGCCGGCAGATGCGCTTCACCGCCGACGCGGCCGGTCCCGTGACCTCGGCGTCGACGGGCGCCGAGGCCTGGACGCAGGGCGTGCTCTACGCCGAAGACATGCGCCTGGCCGATGTGCTGTCCGACATCGCGCGCTACCGCAGCGGCGTGCTGCGTTGCGATCCGGCCGTGGCCGACCTGCGCGTGTCGGGCGCGTTCCAGCTCGACGACACCGACCGCGTGCTCGCCGTGCTCGCGCAGACCTTGCCGGTGCGCGTCGACGCACGCACGCGCTACTGGGTGACGGTCACGGCCCGGTGATTTGCCGGCGCAGCGCGCGCCGCGCCAGAAAAAATTGGTTCATCGAGGAATTCCGGGGAAGGCGGCGCGGATCTTGAGGAAGAAGTACGCCTCATCGCGGTAGCCATAGGCGCGGCGCTTGATGACCTTGATGGTGTTGTTGATGCCCTCGACCACGCTGGTG
>JAESFO010000362.1_pt1 | contig 55484 bp, 61 predicted proteins | sample 9269421 | NCBI WGS metagenome assembly JAESFO01 (sample SAMN14502839, study PRJNA617101) | algae metagenome | isolation source: Nostoc desertorum CM1-VF14 and co-occurring heterotrophs from rocky... | place: USA: Clark Mountains, San Bernardino, California | collected 2000-06-05 | reverse complement strand
ATGCCGCGATCGACCACATCGGCCATCTCGTTGAACACCTGCTCGCCCCACCAGGTGATCGCCATGTGGAACGAGTAGTCGCAACTGGCCTTCGAGGTCTTGTTGTCCCACATCTGCAAGGCTTCGAGCAGCGACTGCTGCGGGTTGGGCAGGCAGAAATCCACCACCATGGTGGTGCCGCCGCTGAGCGCCGCCCGCGTGCCGCTCTCGAAATCGTCGCTCGAGTAGGTGCCCATGAACGGCATTTCGAGATGGGTATGCGGATCGATCCCACCCGGCATCACATAGCAGCCGCTGGCATCGAGGATTTCCCCACCACTGAGGTTCTGCCCGATCTCGGTGATCCTGTCGCCTTCGACCCGGATATCGGCGGCATAAGTGAGGTCGGCGGTAACGATGGTGCCGTTCTTGATGATTTTGCTGGTCATACGAGTTTCCCTGTCATTCGAGTGTGCCCCGGATCACCTCTCCCTTGGGGGAGAGGTCGGACTTCGCATAGCGAAGTCCGGGTGAGGGGGCCTTCTCCAGTGTCTCGGCGATCATCTGCAGCACGCCGTCGATGTTGCTCAGCACGTCAGAGTTCCAGAAGCGGACGACCCGATAGCCGTGCTGGCCCAGCACCTCCGTCCGCGCCACGTCTGTCATGACGCCGGTGTCCGTCCCATGCTGCCCGCCATCGAGTTCCACGATCAGATCGCGCTCGCGGCAGGCGAAGTCCGCAACGTACGAACCCACCGGCTGCTGCCGCACGAACTTACAGTTCAGCAACTGCCTGTCCCTCAGGTGGGACCAGAGCTTTCGCTCAGCATCGGTCGAGTTCTCCCTGAGGGAGCGGGCACGCGCGACGAACTTGCGCTTCAGCGTCCCCATAAGGCCCCCTCACCCGGCGCTACGCGCCGACCTCTCCCCCAAGGGAGAGGTGGCCGTGTTGCACGATCGCGCCCCAGTTTCACCTCTCCCTTCGGGGGAGAGGTCGGAGCGCACAGCGCTCCGGGTGAGGGGGCCTTTTGGAAGCATCCTCACCCCACGATCTCCGCCGTCTCCAGCACCGCACGTAGCAGCACATCCGTCCCGGCCGCCGCCCATTCCTTCGAAATCTCTTCTGCTTCGTTGTGGCTGAGCCCATCGACGCACGGGCACATGATCATGGCCGAGGGCGCCACCCGGTTGATCCAGCAGGCATCGTGCCCCGCGCCCGAGACGATGTCGCGGTGGGAGTAGCCGAGTTCCTTGGCTGCCTCGCGAATGTTGCCGACCAGCGTCTTGTCGAAGGTCACCGGGTCGAAATGCCCGACCTGCTCGACCTCGAAACCGATATCGAGCGCCTCGGCGGTGTTCTGGATGCCGTAGCGGATGCGCTCGTCCATCTCGTCCAGCACCTGTTTGTTCGGTGAGCGGATGTCGATGGTGAACACCGCCTTGCCGGCAATGATGTTGCGGGAGTTGGGGTAGACCTCGATGTGCCCCACGGCGCCGACGGCGTCCGGCTGGTAGTCCATCGCCACCTCGTGCACCAGCTCGATCACCCGCGCCATGCCGAGGCTGGCATTGCGCCGCTTCGGCATCGGGGTCGAGCCGGTATGGGCTTCCTTGCCGGTCAGCGTCACCTGCAGCCACTTGAGCCCCTGGCCGTGCGTGACGACGCCGATATCGACGCCTTCGTCCTCGAGGATTGGGCCCTGCTCGATATGCAGCTCGTAATAGGCATGGATCTTGCGCGCCCCGACCACCTCGTCGCCGCGCCAGCCGATCCGCTCCAGTTCTTCGCCGAAGCTTTTGCCGTCCTTGTCCTTGTGGGTGTAGACGTCGGCCTGGTCGAGCACCCCGGCGAACACGCCCGAGGCCATCATTGCCGGGGCGAACCTTGCGCCTTCCTCGTTGGTCCAGTTCACCACCACGATCGGCCGCCGGGTGCGGATATCGAGGTCGTTGAGCGTGCGGATCACTTCGAGCCCGCCCAGCACCCCGAGTACGCCATCATAGCGCCCGCCGGTCGGCTGGGTGTCGAGATGGCTGCCGACATAGACCGGATCGAGCCCCGGCTCGGTGCCCTCGCGGCGCGCGAACATGGTGCCCATCTGGTCGAGCCCCATCTCCATCCCGGCCGCCTCGCACCAGCGCTTGAACAGTGCCCGCCCCTTGGCATCGTCATCGGTCACGGTCTGCCGGTTGCTGCCCCCGGCAACGCCCGGCCCGATCTCGGCCAGCTCATGAATGGAGCTCCACAGGCGTTCGGGATCGATACGAAGGTTTTCGCCGGGAGCTGCCATTGCTTAGTCTTTCAACAATCGTGGAACATCGGCCGTCAGCCGGTAGCTGCGCCTGTTAGTGGTTGCTGCGCTGGTCCCTCTTACCCCTCTCCCCTCAGGGGAGAGGGTGGCGGGCGCGAAGCGCTCGCCGGGTGAGGGGTGCCCCGCTAGCGCCGCGAGAATTGCCTCAGCAACGCCGTGAGGGTTGCCCAGCACGTCGTTGTTCCAGCACCTGAGGACGGAGTAGCCTTGCTCGTTCAGGTACTTCGTTCTGGCGGCGTCATGCTCGGAGTCAGCGTGTTGGCTTCCGTCGACTTCCAGTACAAGTGCCGCTTCGCGGCAGGCAAAGTCGGCGAAATACGGGCCGATCGGGAACTGCCGGACAAACTTCGCGCCGCTCAGTTGCCGCCTACGTATGATGTTCCAGAGCTTGTGCTCGGCTTCCGTCTCGTTGCGGCGTAAAGAGCGTGCCCGAGAGGCTGAACCCCTCACCCGACGCTGCGCGTCGACCTCTCCCCTCAGGGGAGAGGTGACCTCGGCCGACGAGCGGGGGGACGCACTTTGCACCGCTGGTGCCCCATCGCCCCCTCCCGGCGAGGGCTCTGCCCCCGTCCGGCTGCCCTCTGGGGAGAGGGTCGGGGTGAGGGGCAGTCCAGCAATGCTGGTGTTCGTCTGCATCCGCTACTTCTGGCTCGGGAAGCTGAATTCGGCGCCGCTTTTGATCCCGGCTGGCCAGCGCGTCGTGACCGTCTTCAACCGCGTGTAGAAGTGCACGCCTTCCGGCCCGTAAATGCCGTGATCGCCGAAAATGCTTCGCTTCCAGCCGCCGAACGAGTGGTAGGCCACCGGCACCGGGATCGGCACGTTGATGCCGACCATGCCCACTTCGATCTTGTCGGCGAAGTCGCGCGCTGCGTCGCCGTCGCGGGTGAAGATCGCCGTGCCATTGGCATATTCGTGCCCATGGATCAGGTCGACCGCATCCTGGTAGCTCTGCGCCCGCACCACCGAGAGCACCGGCCCGAAGATCTCCTCGCGGTAGATCTTCATGTCCGGCTTCACATGGTCGAACAGCGTGCCGCCGACGAAGAAGCCGTTCTCATAGCCCTGCAGCTTGAAGCCGCGGCCATCGACCACCAGCTCGGCGCCGGCTTCGACGCCCGAGTCGATATAGCCGACGATCTTGTCGCGCTGCGCCTTCGACACGATCGGGCCCATCTGCGCGTCCTTGTCGGTCGCCGGGCCGATCTTCAACGCTTCGACCCGCGGCTTCAGCCGCGCAATCAGCGCGTCGGCGGTCTTGTCGCCCACCGGCACCGCCACCGAGATCGCCATGCAGCGCTCGCCGGCCGACCCGTAGCCGGCACCCATCAGCGCATCGGCGGCCTGGTCCATGTCGGCATCGGGGAGGACGATCATGTGGTTCTTGGCGCCGCCCAGCGCCTGCACCCGCTTACCGGCCTGGGTGCCACGCCGATATACGTACTCGGCGATCGGCGTCGAGCCGACAAAACTCACTGCCTTGATATCGGGATGGTCGAGAATGGTGTCGACCGCTTCCTTGTCGCCATGGACCACGTTCAGCACCCCGTCCGGCAGGCCGGCATCCATCAGCAACTGCCAGGCGAACATCGGCGCGCTCGGGTCGCGCTCCGACGGCTTCAGGACGAAGGTGTTGCCGCAGGCGATGGCCAGCGGATACATCCACATCGGCACCATGGCCGGGAAGTTGAACGGCGTGATGCCGGCGACCACGCCCAAGGGCTGCCGGTCGGAATAGCTGTCGATGTTCGGGCCGACATTGCGGCTGAACTCGCCCTTCAGCAGCTGCGGCACGCCGCAGGCGAAATCGACGCAGTCGATGCCGCGAGCCAGTTCGCCCAGCGCATCGTCGTGCACCTTGCCGTGTTCCTGGCTGATCAGCCGGGCCAACTCGTCGGCGTGCTTCTCCAAGAGCTCCTTGAACTTGAACATCACCCGCGCCCGCTTCATCGGCGTGGTCGACGCCCAGGCGGGCAGGGCCTTCTTTGCCGCAGCGACAGCGGCGTTCACTTCGTCGATGCTCGACAGTGGCAGCGTGGCGGTGGCCTCGCCGGTGGCCGGGTTGAACACCGGCTGCGTGCGCGGGCTCGTCGAGGTGATCAGCTTGCCGCCGATCGCATTCTGTATCGTCTGCATCACAGACCTCCGCTCGTTGCTTGTAGAACGTTCGTTCTATCGATTGCGATATAGAACATTCGTTCCATTCTACTCAAGCGTCTTCAGGATGCTGCCCAGTGTGCCGATCAGTTCGTCGATCTGCGCCTTGGAGATGATCAGCGGCGGGCTCATCGCGATGATATCGCCGGTGGTGCGGATCAGGATGCCGGTCTCGAAGGCTTTGACGAAGGCCGAGAAGGCGCGCTTGGTCGGCTGCCCGGCGATCGGTTCGAGCTCGATTGCGCCGATCAGCCCGAGATTGCGGATGTCGATGACGTGCGGCAGGCCCTTGAGCGAGTGCAGCGCATCGGCCCAGTAGGGCGCCAGCTCCGCTCCGCGGGTCAACAGGCCCTCATCCTTGTAGGTCTCGAGCGTCGCGAGGCCCGCCGCCGAAGCGATCGGGTTCCCCGAATAGGTGTAGCCGTGCATGAACTCGATGACGTGCTCGGGTCCCTGCATGAAGGCGTCGTGGATCTCGGAGCTGACCAGCACCGCGCCCATCGGGATCACCCCGTTGGTCAGGCCCTTGGCCGTCACCAGGATATCCGGCGTCACGCCGAAATAGTCCGCCGCGAACGGCGTGCCGAGGCGGCCGAAGCCGGTGATCACTTCGTCGAAGATCAACAGGATGCCGTGCTTTTTGGTGATCTCGCGCAGTTTCTGCAGATACCCCTTGGGCGGGATCAAGACGCCGGTCGAGCCGGCCACCGGCTCGACGATCACCGCCGCAATGGTCGAGGCGTCATGCAGCGTGACGATGCGCTCGAGTTCGGACGCGAGGTCCTCGCCGCCCGCCTCGCGCTCGCCGCGGGTGAACTGGTTCTTGCCCGGCGTATGGGTGTGCGGCATGTGATCGACGCCGGTCAAAAGCGTGCCGAACATCTTGCGGTTGGTGACGATGCCGCCCACCGAAATGCCGCCGAAATTCACCCCGTGATAGCCGCGCTCGCGCCCGATCAGCCGGAACCGGCCGGCATCGCCCTTCACCTTGTGATAGGCCAGCGCCACCTTGAGCGCCGTCTCGACCGATTCCGAACCCGAGTTGGTGTAGAGCACGTGGTCGAGCCCCTCGGGCGCGATCGATACCAGCGCATTGGCCAGTTCGAACGCCTTGGGATGGCCCATCTGGAACGCCGGCGCGTAGTCGAGCTCGGCGGCCTGCTCCTGGATTGCCTCGACGATCTTGGGGCGGCAATGGCCGGCATTGACGCACCACAGGCCCGCCGTGCCGTCGAGCACCTTGCGTCCGTCGGAAGTCGTATAGTGCATGTCCTTGGCGCCGACGAACATGCGGGGCGCTTTCTTGAACTGTCGGTTCGCCGTGAACGGCATCCAGAACGCACTCAGATCGTTCGGCGTGACATTGCGACGGTCGGACACCTTGGACTCCCCCGGAGGCTATTTGTTGAGTTTCGAGGTCAAGTATATTTGGCGCTTGACCTTTGGATGTGTTATCCAGAAATTTGACCAGTTGGAAAAAACGTTATCACTCCCATGCCGCCGATCAAGGTGAAAATGCTGGAGACCGAGGGCGGCAAAGGGGGCGCAAAGGCAGCGCCATCGAAGCGCCCAAGGGCGCAGACGCGCATCCAGCGCGAGAAGCAGGAAGTCATTCTCGAGGCGGCGCTCGACGTGTTCAGCCGTGAGGGATTTCGCGGCGCCACCATCGACCAGATCGCCGAAGCGGCAGGCATGAGTAAGCCCAACCTGCTGTACTATTTTCCGCGCAAGGAAGAGATCTACCAGCGCCTGCTCGCCGAGATGCTCGACATCTGGCTGGCGCCGCTGCGCGAGATCGATTCGGTCGGCGACCCCATCCCCGAGCTCCGCTCCTACCTGCGCAGGAAGCTCGAGATGAGCCGCGACTATCCGCGCCAGAGCCGGCTCTTCGCCAACGAGATGCTGCAGGGCGCGCCGCGCGTGCTCGAAATGCTGGAGACCGACCTCAAGGCCCTGGTCGACGAAAAGGCCAAGGTGATGGAGGGCTGGATGGATGCCGGCAAGATCGTCCGCACCGACCCCTATCACCTGATTTTCTCGATCTGGGCCACCACCCAGCACTATGCCGATTTCGACGTGCAGGTCCGCGCCGTGCTCGGCAAGGACCGCGGCGGCGAAGGCCGCTTCGAGGACGCCGCCCGCTTTCTCGAAAACCTGTTCCTGCACGGGCTGCTGCCGAAGTAACCGCTTACAACTCCTTGTCGGGGTTGACCCTCGGCGCCGACTCCATGAACACGGCCCCGTGGTCCGCGGGCTTCGCGGGCGGGGGAAGTGCCGTGACGAGCCGTGCCGACCAATGGATCCTCAGCGCTGCAGACGCCTGGGTCCGCCTGACCAATCGCCGCCTGGTGCGCGCCTGCCGCCGACATTTCGGTTACGTGCCCGATTTCGCCCGTCCGCGTGGCCACGATGCGCTGATGCAGTGGCGCAAGGTCTTTGATCGCAACCCGCTCTTTGTCACCTTCTGCGACAAGCTCGCCGCCCGAGCATGGGCCAAGGCGCGCATCTCCGATCTCGGCATGTCCGACCTGCTGTGGACCGGTACATCGCTCGATGACCTGCCACCGGGCCTGCCCACCGACGATCAGGTGCTGAAGGTCAACAGCGGCACCGACAGCAACTACTTCCCCGGACGCGGCCGCTGGGACGATGCCACCCTGCGGCAGCGCTTTGGCCGCTGGTTGCGCCACCCGCAACGTGGACCCGGCGAATGGGCTTACGACCAGGTCTCCAGCCGCCTGATGCTCGAGCGCCTGATCGCCGCTCCAACCGATCTCATCGATCTGACCTTCCGCTGTCAGGATGGCGAGATCGCCTCCGCCTTTGTCGGCGTCAGTTGGAAGACTGCCGATGCGCGCGGTTGCTATCTCACCCGGGACGGCGCTGCCTTCCACCCCGCCGATGCGCCCGCTGCGGCCGAGCTCGTACGGCGCGACATGTTCGAGCGAGCCGCCGAAATTGCCCGCAAGTTGAGCCGCGGCCTCGACCACGTTCGCGTCGACTTTTACCTCAGCGGCAGCGCAATCTTTTTCGGCGAACTCACCGTCTATTCCTCGTCGGGTCTCGGCGAAGAGGATCAGGTCGGCGTCGGCCCTCTCATCGAGCGCTCCTGGCTCGCCGCTATCGAGAAATCCTGGTTTCTCTCCACCCCGCAACCCTGGCCGATGTCGCTCTACCAGGGCGCCTTCCGTCGCTGGGTGGTCGAGCGCCGGCGCGAGTTGGTCAGCGTTCCCTGAGCAGCGCCAGCACCACCAGCCCCAGCACGGTGATCGCCGCCCCCGCGGCAACACTGAGGCTCGCCCAACCGTGCCCGGCCAAGCCCTCGAACACGATGACGAAGGCCGGCACCAGGTAGCCATAGGCAATGACCTTGGCCGCCGGCAGCCGTGCCGAGGCATACTGGATCAGGAAGAAGCACACCGCCGTCGGACCGATGGCGAGGTAGAGCACCACCCACCAGACCAGCGCCGGCAGGTGCAGCCAGTCGGTCGCGAGGATCTCCGGCAGCCCGTAAAGGACGATCCACACTGCCGTCGCCACCATGGTCCAGAAACTCAGCACCAGCGCCGGCTCGCCGCGGTTGAAGCGGCGCAGCAGCGGCGTGTAGATGGCGTAGGCGACGCAGCCGACGAAGTAGATCAGCTCGCCCTGGCCAATATCGAAGCGCAACAGCGCATCGATATCGCCGCGAAAGATCACCCAGATCGCCCCGAGGCCGGCGAGCAGCAGGCTGATCAGCACGGCAAGGCCCGAGCGCTGCCCGACGATGAAATAGGCCGTCACCGCCGTCATCAGCGGCACCAGCGTATAGACCGCGCTGGTTGCCACCGGCTGCGTCATGGTCAGCGCGATGAACATGGTGACGAAATAGACGGCGGTCAGAAACCCGTTGATCCCGAACCGCCAGGGTGCGGCTGGAAAGGTGAACGTCTGCCGCGCCACGCCGAAGGCGAACGCCCCCATCATGAACGCCGCGAGCACGAAACGCAGCGCATTGAGCGGCACTGCATGGATATAGGGCACGGTGAGCGCCCCAAAGGTGAACGAGCCCGCGATCAGCGCCGCGAATAGCAGCATGGCGAGATGCGACAGCACCCGCTGTCGCCTCGCGCTCAATGTCTCGATGCTGCTGTCGGCAATGCTCACGGGTGGCTAAAGTCCATAGGCGATAACCAGCAGGAACGCCCCGGTCAGCCCGCTGTTCATGATGAACGACTGCACGTGCGGCTTCTGCTCCTCGCCCGAAAACTCCCAGAACGGGTGGAACAACAGGGTGGCCAGCACCAGGAACAGGATCAGCGCCAGCCCGCCCAGCACTCCGGCAAACGGTACGAACGGCGCCAGCACCACCAATGCGCCGCCGACGATCTGCAGGGCCACACCGAATCTTGCCGCCGTCTCCGGCTGGATGACCTTCCTGCCGGCGAGGAAACTCGCCAGGCCCGGAATGGCTTTGATGTTGCGGATGCCGAAAACCACGAAAGCGCCGCCCAGCAGGAGGTGGGCGAGAAAGATCAAAGTCGAAAACATGCGCGAAGCTCCTCGGATGTGCGACGAGCGCTTCACCGAACGTGAAGCGCCCTAGTTACAGGACAACGACGCACGGGGCAGGCCGGAATCGACACCGGCCCACCAAAATCGTGCGTCTCAGGCGGCCGCCGTTTCCGGCGCAATGCTGTGCAGCGTCCTGAGCCCGACCGTGACCCGGTTCCAGACATTGATGGTGCTGATCGCCACCGTGATGTTGGCGATCTGCGCTTCGGTGAAATGGGCCAGCAGCGGCTCGTACGCCGCGTCCGGCGCTCGGGTGTCGGCCAGCAGCGTCAGCGCCTCGGTCCAGGCCAGCACGGCGCGTTCGGCGTCATTGTAGACCGGCGATTCCCGCCACACGTTTACGAGGTTGATCCACTGGTCCGGCATTCCGGTGTGCCGCGCTTCCTTGATGTGCATATCGACGCAATAGGCGCAGCCGTTGATATGCGAGGCGTAGAGCTTGATCAGGTGGATGTACCGCGGCTCGAGCCCGGTTTCCTTGACCACGAAACGGTCGAGCGCGGCTACGGCGCGGTAGGTTTCGGGCGCAACTTTGCTGATGTCGAGGCGAGCTCGCATGGGAATTGTCCTTCTTGGTTGGGGAACGGGATCTAGCCGGCGGCGGGGCGCCGCTCGTGCTGTTCAAGGAAGGCGCAACTGCGCCCTGCGATGGCATTGCCGAGCTCGGTACCCGGGTTGTGGGCGAGTTCGGCGATTGTGACTTTGCGGAGTTCGTCGCGATAGGCGCGCTCGGCTCGGAGCATCGCCGCGGTGACCGCGCATGGTTTGGCAAAGAATTTCGAGGCCAGGGGCTCGGGCCCGCGCTGCCGGATTTCCGTGCACCGGAACGCCGGCCCCGTGCCTTCGATGGCGAGCACCACGTCCAGTAGGCTGATCTTGTCGGCTGACCGGCCCAACCGATAGCCACCGCGCGGACCCGGCACCGACGTCAGCAGCCCGGCGCCGGCCAGTGCCTGCAGGTGCTTGAGCAGATAGCTGGTCGAAACGCCGTGATACTCCGCCATCGCCGCCGCCGGCATGGCGCCATCTGCCTGCAACCCGCTCAGCATCAGCATGCAGTGGATGGCCTGCTCGACCCCGTCGCTCAGCTTCATCGTCCAACTCCCAAATCATGGATATTGTTTATCCATGATTATGACAGGAGTCGAGTCCTATCTTGACGGCGGCGGGAGTCAGGCCGCGACAGCGATGGTGGGAGAGTCGGCGAACACGAAGGCATGCCCGGGCAGGGCCTTGGCCCGGTAGAGCGCCGCATCGGCAGCGGCGATCAGGCGGGCGCGGTCATCGCCATGTTCGCTGCCCATGGCGATACCGATGCTGGCGCCGATCTGGATCTGCGTCGTCCCCAGACGAACGGGTTCGTTCAACGCCACCCCGATATCGGCCGCCAGTTCGGCCAGTTCCGAACGCGAGGTCGGGGGCAGGCGGAGGAAAGCGAACTCATCGCCGCCAATCCGCGCTACGCAGTCGCCATCACGCGCCAGGCCCTTCAGCCGGTCGGCGACGATCCGCAGCAGGTCATCGCCGGCGCCGTGCCCAAAGCTGTCATTGACGTTTTTGAAGCCGTCGAGGTCGAGATAGAGCAGGGCCGGACCATTGCCCGACCGCGCCAACCGCTGGTCGAAGCCGAGCCGGTTGTGCAGCCCCGTCAGTGCATCGCGCGCCGCCAGTTCCTGCGCCGCCCGCCGCCGCGCTTCGAGCAGCCGCGCCAGCCGGTAGAGCCGGTTGAGCACGATGGCGATGCCGCCCAGGAACAACGCACTGGCGAGGAGCCGGATCGGCGCCAGGTGCTGCGCCAGTTCGGTGCCGAGCCGCCGCGGCGTCCACATCAGCTGTGTTGAACTGCCGGGAACCGGGATCGCCACTTCGCCGGCCTGGATGCTGGTTGGTTCGCCAAACCTGGCGCCGTTCAGCATGAAGTCCTGGGTCAGGCGAGCGGCGCCGGCAGCGTCGGGTTGCCCGGCGCGCATCACCGCCGTGAGCGCCACCTGGGCCCGTTCGGTTTCTGCACTGATCGCCGTCTCATCTATCGAAAGGATGGAGTAGGCGGCAGCGATTACCACGCTGAGCCCAAGCAGCAGGAGCGCCACGATGCTGATAATCAGCAGGCGCCGCGGATGGGGCAGCTCGAGGTCGGCCGCCATGGCAGCATCGTCGGCTCGACGAGCCGAACCGACCATCCCTGCACCGCGCTGTGCCATCATCCCCTCCAAGTCAGGGGGACGCTACGGCGCGGGAGTTTGCCAATCCCTTATCGCCGCGGGCCGTCGTCGGCGCATGGTTGAACAATGGTTACGGCAGAGAGGCTGATAGTGCAGCGAGGGAAGAGTACCCCCCACCCTGTCCCTCCCCCGCAAGGGGGGAGGAGACGCCAACACTGACGCCGGTGTTTTGGTCTCCTTCCTCCTTGCGGGGGAGGGGACAGGGATGAGGTACTCTTCCTTCACCGGCTTATGCGTTGCGTTGCACCACATGGCCCGGCCCAAACCAGAGGGGGGTAGGCCAAATAGGTCGCCTACTCCGCCGGCTCCACCGACTTGCGCATCGGGTTGTTCGGGTGCGTGGTCCAGTTGGCGTAAGTCGGCTCCACCACCTTCTTGGTCCGCTCGTCGAGCATCCCCGGCTCGAGCTGGATCATGGTGATGCAGTCTTCCACCGGGCAGACATTGACGCAGAGGTTACAGCCCACGCACTCGTCGTCCATCACCTCGAAGTGCCGCTTGCCGTCCTTCTCCTTCATGATCGCCTGGTGCGAGGTATCCTCGCAGGCGATGTGGCAGCGGCCGCAGCTGATGCACTTGTCCTGGTCGATATGCGCCTTGGTGATGTAGTTGAGGTTGAGGAACTGCCAGTCGGTGACGTTGCGGGTGGCGCGGCCGGTGAAATCCTCCAGCGTCGCGTGGCCCTTCTCATCCATCCAGTTCTTCAGTCCCGAGATCATCTCTTCGACGATCTTGAAGCCGTAGACCATGGCTGCGGTGCAGACCTGGACGTTGCCGGCGCCCAGCGCCATGAACTCGGCCGCATCGCGCCAGGTGGTGACCCCGCCAATTCCCGAGATCGGCAGGCCGTGGGTCTCGGCGTCGCGTGCGATCTCGGCCACCATGTGCAGCGCGATTGGCTTGGCTGCCGGGCCGCAATAGCCGCCATGCGTGCCCTTGCCGTCGATCGTCGGCATCGGCGCGAAATTGTCGAGATCGACCCCGGTGATCGAGTTGATGGTGTTGATCAGCGATACCGCATCGGTGCCGCCGTTCTTGGCCGCACGCGCCGGGCGACGCACGTCGGTGACATTCGGCGTCAGCTTGGTGATCACGGGCATGCGGGAGTATTGCTTGCACCAGCGCACGACCATTTCGACATATTCCGGCACCTGGCCGACCGCTGCGCCCATGCCGCGCTCGCTCATGCCGTGCGGGCAACCGAAATTGAGCTCGATCCCGTCCGCCTCGGTTTCTTCGACGAGCGGCAGGATGGCTTTCCAGGCGTCTTCTTCACACGGCACCATGATCGAGACGACCACGGCGCGATCCGGCCAGCTCTTCTTGACCTGCTTGATTTCCTGCAGGTTCTTCTGCAGGTCGCGGTCGGTGATCAGCTCGATATTGTTGAACCCGAGCAGCCGCCGATCGGCGCCCCAGATCGCGCCGTAACGCGGGCCGTTGACGTTGACCACCGGCGGGCCTTCCTCGCCCAGCGTCTTCCACACCACGCCACCCCAGCCTGCCTTGAAGGCGCGCTCGACATTATAGGCCTTGTCGGTCGGCGGCGCCGACGCCAGCCAGAACGGATTGGGCGACTTGATCCCGACGAAGTTGTTGCGGATGTCAGCCATGGCGTCCCTCCTCAGTTTCCAGCGAGATAGCGGTTAATACTCTCGGCCGCGTCGCGACCCTGCGCCACCGCAGTCACTGTCAGGTCGTCGCCGGCCGCGATGCAGTCGCCACCGGCCCAGACGCCTGGCCGCGAGGTGCGGCCCTCGGCGTCGGTCTCGATGCGGCCGGCGGTCAGCGCGAGCCCGGCTACCGTCTCGTCCTCGAGCGTCTGGCCGATGGCCTTGAACACCTGGTCGGCCGGCAGTGTCAGCGTATGACCCATGCCGCTCAGGCGTCCGTCCTTGATCTCGGTGTATTCGAGTTCGATCCCCGTCACCTTGCCGTTCTCGCTCAAGACGCGCCTCGGCTGCAACCAGTGCCGGATGGTGACGCCCTTCGAGGCCGCGAGATCCTGCTCGAAGCTCGAGGCGTTCATGTGCTCCTGCCCGCGGCGATAGCAGATGGTCACCTCTTCGGCGCCCAGGAGCTTGGATTGCACGGCGGCGTCGATCGCGGTCATGCCGCCGCCGATCACCACCACACGGCGACCGACCGGGAGCTTTGAGAGATCGTCGCTCTGGCGCAGTTCGGCGATGAAATCGACGGCATCGGCAAGCCCGTCCGAGCCGTCGTTTTCTCCCTCGGCCCGCAGGGTGTTGACGCCGCCCAGTCCGATGCCGAGGAACACCGCGTCATGCGTTTCAAGCAGTCGGTCGAGCGTCAGGTCCTGCCCCAACCGCTGGCCGAGTGCGATTTCGATGCCGCCGATCGAGGTGACATAGTCGACCTCGGCCTGCGCAAAGCCGTCCGGCGTCTTGTACGAGGCGATGCCGTACTCGTTGAGCCCACCCGCCTTGGGGCGCGCGTCGTAGATCACCACGTCGTGCCCGTGCACCGCCAGCCGGTGCGCTGCAGCGAGGCCGGCGGGGCCGGCGCCGACCACGGCGACCGTCTTGCCGGTAGCGGGCGCGCGGGTGAAGAACTGCGCATTCTCCGCCATCGCGATATCGGTGGCATAGCGCTGCAACTGGCCGATCTTGACCGGCTTGCCCTCGGCCTCCATGCGCACGCAGGCATCTTCGCACAATTGCTCGGTGGGGCAGACGCGGGCGCACATGCCGCCCAGGATATTCTGCTCGAAGATCGTCTCGGCCGCCCCCAGCGGATTATCCGTCGAGATCTCCCGGATGAACATCGGGATATCGATCTCGGTGGGGCAGGCGTTCATGCAGGGCGCATCGAAACAGAAGTAACAGCGGTCGGCCTCGACAAAGGCCTCGTGCCGGTCGAGCGCCGGATGCAGGTCGGAAAAATTGCGTGCGTACTGGCCGGGTTCCAGTCGCCCCGATGCGATGCCTTGCTTGAGCATTCCCCCGCTCATCGGCAGCTCCCTCTCTCCTTAGAGCCATTCCAGACTGAGGACGCTAGCGCAGCTCCGAAATTTTATCAATTGGTCAAAAATGGGAATTTGCGACCCGTGCCGGAGTGGCGGCACCGATGGGTATTCATGGCCTGCGACAAGGACGTTGGAGGGCCATCTGCCGTCTTTTCCGACCGAATTGCCGCCTTATTCTTTCTATCGGCTCCCGCCTTCGGGCAGCTTTTCTCGTCTCGCCGTGAAAAACTTCGCCAGGCTGGCTCCTTTTTCGAGTCATTGCCTGAGGCCGGGCAAGCTTCTGGAATCTCGTGCAAAATTCCCGCGAGGCCGGGTAATGCTACTGATGCATTTCCGCAACGGTTGCACTTGGAAGGCCAGCGTTCATTTTCGGTTCATATTCTCGCCACACCGCCAAAGCCTTTTCCGGCCATCGAAAACAAGCGTGAGTAGTCTAAGGTTGAATAGGAAAATCGTTCTGGTCGCCGCCGCCCTCGTGACGGGCCTTATGACCTCAGTCACAGGCGCAATGGCAGATCAGTGCGGTGGGGCGTCCTGGTACGGACCAGGTTTCCACGGCAAGAAGACGGCCTCGGGCGAGCGGTTCAATGAGAATGCCATGACTGCCGCCCACAAGACCCTCCCCCTCGGCACGGTCGTGAAGGTCACGAACCAGCGGACGGGCAAGTCGATCAAGGTTACGATCAACGACCGCGGTCCCTTTGCCAAGGGCCGCATTATCGATCTCAGCAAGGCAGCCGCTGCCAAGCTCGGCACCAAGAATGCCGGTGTCGGCAAGGTGTGCGTCGCCAAGCTGTAACACAAGACCGAACTGCGCTCAGGGCCGGGTTGAGACCAGTCCGTTTCGAGCGCGTGGCCAATGGAGCGAGAGCAGGAAAAGTCGTGAGACTTTTCCGGTTGATCTCGATGCTTCGAGGGCCGATCGGTTCACAAAATCAGGGGTCGCCCGGGTGAGACGGGCGGCCCCTTGTTGTTTCAGAGATCGTTCGCTGCGTTGAGCTCGCCAGTGGTCAGGCCATCCCCCTCGGGGTCTAGCGGGTGTCGCTCGGCGCCAATCACCGCTTCGATGTCGACTGCGAGCTTGGTGAGGTCGAGATCGGCCACTTTCTCGACCGACTGCCGTTCAAGGGCCTGCTTCAGCGCTTCCTCGATCAACTGGGTGCGCAGGGCTTCGTCAACCGCCATTGCCATCGATCTTGATCCCTCCCTCGTCGACGCGGATCTCGAGCGCCGGCTTCTGCGACTCCTGATAGGCGACGTAGATGGCGAAGCCGACGGCGAGCGCCGCAAGCACTGCGATAATGGTGTAAAGCGAACTTCTGCTCATGCGGGGTCCTCTGACGCTGTTGCTAGCTGCAACGCATCAGCCCGGCGGCAGGTTCAATCGGCGACGGCGCGCAGTGCGCCGACAAAGGTCGCAATGCCCTCGTCGAGCCCGCCGGAATTGTCGATCACCACCGGCACCACGCCATCGGGCACCGGAGCGCCTTCGCGTCGCAGGCGAGCCTCGATGTCCTCGGCGCTTTCCCGCCCCCGACCAGCGAGGCGCCTGGCCCGCACCTCGGGTCGCGCCGTCACCAGCAGGACGTGGCAGTTGGGATATTTCTCGATCGCCCGCTCGATGACCTTGCGGGAGGTGTTCACCACCACGATCCGCCCGGCCACCATGGCCGCTTCGATCGCCGCCGGCACGCCATAGCAAAGCCCGTGTGCTTCCCAATCGAGCGCATATGCGCCGCGCAGCCTCTGCCGCCCGAACTCGCTGGCGTCGACGCTGTCATGGTCCTCGAGCTCGACCATCGCCGCACGAGTCACCACGCGACGCGGGAAGCTGAAGCGGTGGTCGTCGGCCAGCGCCGTCTTGGCCGCGCCGATCAGCGTATCCTTGCCGGCGCCCGACGGTCCGACCACGAGAGCGAGGGCGCCATTGTGCATCAGCTGACTCGCTTGCCCTGCCGCCACACCGAGCGCACCACGGGCACCGGGTCATCCCGCCGCACCCGCACCAGATCGGCGCGCTTGCCCACGGCGATCTCGCCGCGATCGCCCAGATGCGCTGCCGCTGCCGGCCGCGATGTCACCATGCCGATCGCCTGCGGCAGGCTGATATTGTCGGCCCGCTCGGGCAACAGGAACGCCGCATAGATCAGCGCGAACGGCACATAGTCCGAGCTCAGCACGTCGAGCACGCCGGCCTTGGCCAGTTCCGCCGCCGAGATATTGCCGTTGTGCGACTGGCCGCGCACCACGTTTGGCGCCCCCATCAGCACCGCGAGGCCAGCCTCGTGACAGGCCCGCGCCGCTTCCATGGTGGTGGGGAACTCGGCAATCGCCATGCCGTCGCGCACTGCCTCGTCGACATGCTCGACCGTGGCGTCGTCATGACTGGCGAAGGCCAGGCCGATCTCGCGGCCGCGCTTCAGGATGGCGGCGCGGTTAGTGTCGGCATACTTGTCGCGCTCCGCCTGCCGGTCGGCGATGAACTGCGCCATCTCGGCGTCCGATAGCCGCAGCTTCTTCTGGTAGTAGGCGATGTAGTGCTCGAGCGTGGTGTATTGGCGCGCGCCCGGGGTGTGGTCCATCAGTGAGGCCAGCCCGACGATCGGGTTGCTGCAATTGTCCTCGAACTGCTGCGCTACGTCGGGCGTCGCCAACTCGCAGCGCAGGTGAATGTGGTGGTCGGCCCTGAGCCGATCGGTCGCGTCGGCTTCCGCCACAGCGTCGACCATGGCGCGCACGTCGGCAGTGATATCGCCGGTCTCGGGGTCCGAGCCGATCCGCACCGCGTCGAACACCGTGGTGATCCCGGCGCCTGCCACCTGCGCGTCATGGCTTTGCAGCGCCGCGATGGCGTTCCAGGTCACCCCCGGCCGCGGCCGATAGTGGTTCTCGAAATGGTCGGTGTGGAGTTCCACAAGGCCCGGGATGACGTAGTCGCCCTCGACATCCTCGCCGGCACGGGCCGTGCCGGTATCGATCGCGGCGATGACTCCGTCGCGCACCAGCACCGAACCGGTGACCACCTCGTCGCTCAGGACGATACGAGCGTTAGCGAGCGCGAATTCGCTCATCGGCGGCCTCCCCAGTGAGAATGAAATCGTCGAGCCGCACGAACGGCGCCCCCGGCTCGGGTTCGTGGAACAGCACTAACCTGTCCAGCAGCGTCTCGGCTTCGGCCAGTGGGCCGAAATGCGCCGCAGCAGCCCGCTGGTATGCTTCGCGCTCATGCTCCGGCAACCGGTCGGTCAGCGTCATGTGCAGGCGGAATTCCTCGAACACATAAGGGTAGCCGAAACGGTCCATCAGTTCGATCTGCCGGGCGCTCAGGTGCCCGCCTTTCAGCCGGCGCTCACGTTCGGCTGCCGACGGCAGCGCCCGGAACGGTTCGAACGCCTCGACCACCTGGCTGGCGAAGTCGGTGAGCTCAGCCGTCTGCTGTGCCGGAGTCAGCGCCAGGAAGCCGTCGATCAGGCTGAGCTTCAGCCGGCCGATGGCTACCGGCTCGGCATCAGCGACGAAATCAGCCAGCGCATCCTCGAGTTCGGCGCGCGATTTGCCTGCGGCCAGCGCCATCGGCGCCTTGATCGTGGCGTGAAAACCGTAGCGGCGCGCCGACACGCTGCGGTCGAACAGGGCGTCGCGCGCCGTGCCGGCGAGCGGCCCGTCGATCGTTGCCCCGCTCAGCGGATCGCGTCCCAGCCATTCGGCGGCCTTTGCCCAGAGCGGGGTGGCCGCACCGGGGGCGTAGTAAATGGCGAAACGTTCGGGCATCGGGAACTGGGGTTCGGCAAGGGACGGGGCTGACTAGCCCCGTTCGATGTCAGTTTTTTGTCAGTCCGACAAGCTGTCCACTGGGTGGACAGGGCGGGGCCTAGATCACCCGCGCCACGCAGTCGGCCGCCTGGCTGATGGCGCCATCGAGTACATTGTCCGCAACCAGTGTATCGCCACCAGGCAGGGGGCGCAGCAGCGCAAAGAAGCCGCGTTTGCCTTCGCCCTTCAGCTGCCACTTGATCCGCGTGCCGGGCGGCAGCGCCTCGGCGCTGTGATTGACCACGACAATGGCGTTGGGGGGGCCGGACACCGTGCAGCTCAGTTGGACATTGAGTCCGAAATGCCTGGTCTGCAGGGGCGGCTCGTAGTCGGAGTCGCCGTCACCGCCGCTCGAGGTCGACGTCGTTGTGGCGACGGCGCCCGGCTCGACCGTGCCCAGCTCGGCCGTGCCTGGAGGGACAAGACCATCGATCGGGCCGGTCCCGGCGGGGCCGGTGCCATCGATCGGCGGCAGTCCGCCACCGGGGTCGAGCGGCAGTACGTCGCCGGCAACGGCCGCTCCAGCAAGCGGAGACAGCATGAGTATCGCGAGCAACGCGCCCGCGAGAGGACGAATTCTGTTCATTGTTGTTTCCTGGCAGGCCCTTCGATCGCGTCCACGATCGATACCCTGACTATGTCGCTGGTTTCCTGCGGCGGCAACTAGGTCCTGACGCTTGAACCTCGCGTGGGGTGGCCATTTCGCCTTTGTTCGGCAGGACCAGCTGTTAACGTTGCGCATCGGACACAGAGCGGACCGGTGCATCTTCTGGCGCGCTTTTTAGCAGAACTGAGCTGTACCGGGCATGAACGTGTTGCCGCATGGCCCAGGCGCTTGCCTCAGCCGGGCGTCGCCGCCAATATCTCGGCAAATCAGCACCCGGGGCTCCATGGATCGCGACCTTCTCGAACGGCTCTATCACCGCGCCGTCGATGCCGCCCAGCCGCAGCATGCCATAGCCGCCAACCTGCCGGAGCCGCCGCCGGGCCGTACCATCGTCATCGGCGCCGGCAAGGCATCGGCGCAGATGGCACGCGCTTTCGAGAAGGCCTGGCCCGGCCCGATCCATCGTGGCCTCGTCGTTACCCGTTATGGCTACGGCACGTCCTGCGAGCGTATCGAGATTGTCGAAGCTGCTCACCCGGTGCCCGACATGGCGGGCTACCTCGCGGCGCGCCGTCTGATGGAGACGGTGTCCGGGCTCGGCCATGATGACCTGGTGGTGGCGCTGATCTCCGGCGGCGGTTCCGCGCTGTTGCCGCAACCGGCGGCCGGCCTCAGCTTCGAGGACGAGCAGGCGGTCAACGAAATCCTGCTCGCCTCGGGCGCGCCGATCTCGGTGATGAACGTCATCCGCAACGAGCTCAGCTCCATCAAGGGCGGCCGCCTTGCCGCACTGGCCTCGCCGGCGCGTGTCGCCACCCTCATCGTTTCGGATATCCCCGGTGACGATCCCTCGCTGGTCGCTTCAGGGCCGACTGTGCCGCTGAGCTCAGGTCGGGCCGAAGCCCGTCACCTGGCCGCGCTTTACCGGCTGAAGCTGCCGCTGGCGGCCGAGGACTTGCTGGCGTCCGATCGCAACCTGGCACCCCGCGCCGGCGATTTGCGCTTCCAGCACAACACCGTTCGCATCGTCGCCTCCGCCGCCCTGTCGCTCGAGGCGGCGGCCGCCGAGGCACGAAATGCCGGGCTCGAGGCCCACATCCTCTCCGACGCCATCGAAGGCGAAGCCCGCGATGTCGCCGCCGTCCACGCGGCGCTCGCCCGCGAGATCAAGAGCCGCAACCGTCCCTTCACAAAGCCCACGCTGCTGCTGTCGGGCGGCGAAACCACCGTTACCATCCGCGGCGACGGCCGCGGGGGCCGCAACGCCGAGTTTTTGCTGGCCTTTGCGCTGGCCATAGACGGCATCGAAGGGATCACCGCGCTTGCCGCCGATACCGACGGGATCGATGGCGCAGGGGACAATGCCGGCGCGGTTTGCGATGGCCACACGGCCGCGAGGATGCGAACGGCCGGCATCGACCCGCGGAGGGCGTTGGCCAACAACGATGCCTACACTGCCTTCCGCGCCGTCGGCGGATTGCTGCTCACCGGTCCCACCGGCACCAACGTCAACGACTTCCGCGCCGTCATCGTGCGGTAAGACGGCAGTAGGCAGTCGGCAGTAGGCAGTAGGGGTAGACAATCGGGGTAGGAAACGAGATCTCCTCCGACTGCCGACTGCCGACTGCCGACTGCCGACTGCCGACTGCCGACTGCCGACTGCGCTCGCCTATTCCTCGACCCACGAGTCGAACTCGCCATCCTTTGTCAGCCGCGCCACCATGTAGCCGCCGCGCTGACGCGGGCGCACCTCGTAGTCGTAGTCCTTACCGTCCATTGCCCGCTGCAGGTTGGCGGCACTTTCGGCGCTGTCCGCCGAGGCGAACACCTGCGGCACGCTGTTGCCTTCACTGACGAATGCCCGCGACATCGCAACTCTCCCGGGTGATGCTCCAGAGTTTGCGCTGCAGCATAGCCCACCTTAGGCAGCCGGACGATTTTTCCTTTGCGAGGAACTTCCCTTTCCGCCGCCCATGCCTTTAAGTGCCGCCGCTTTCAGGGAGTGTTTCGGCAATGGCCAAAAAGAAGATCGCCGTCATCGGGATCGGCAAGATCGCGCAGGATCAGCACCTGCCGGTGATCGACAAGAGCCCGGATTTCGAGCTCGCGGCCTGCGTCTCGACCCGCGGCCTCGGCCATCGCGACGTGCCGGTGTTCAGGACCCCGGCCGAACTCTACAAGGCCATGCCCGAGGTCAAGGTCGTCGCTATCTGCACCCCGCCCGGCGTGCGCCACGCCTATGTGCGGCAGGCCATCGACGCCGGCAAGGACGTGCTGCTGGAAAAGCCGCCGACCCCCACCATCACCGAATTCGAGGATCTCGTCGCCTATGGCGAGAAGAAGGGCAGGGTGCTGTTCCAGACCTGGCACTCGCGTTACAACGCCGCCGTCGACGCGGCGAAACTCATCCTCAAGGACGAAGGCGTCGCTTCGGTTCGCATCGACTGGCGCGAGAGCGTCCGCAAGTGGCATCCGGGCCAGGAATGGGTGTGGGAACCCGGTGGCTTCGGCGTTTGCGATCCGGGCATCAACGCCATGTCGATCTTCACCAGGATCATGCCGTTCCCGGTCTTCGTCGAGAGCGCCAGGCTGAAGTTCCCGTCCAACCGGCAGACGCCGGTCGATGTCGAGATCGTTTTCAAGTCGGCCGAAAAGCACCAGCCCAAGCTCAGCGCCGGCTTCAACTGGCTCGAAGAGTCGGGCGAGATCTGGACCATCGCGATGGAGACGCGGAAGGGCACCGAGCTGAAGCTCGAACGCGGCGGTACCGTGCTGAGGGTCGATGGCAAGGAGACCGTCGCCAACCCGTCCAGTGAGTACGAGGCGATCTATGAGCGCTTCGCCAAGCTGCTCAAGAAGGGCAAGTCCGAAATGGACGGCTCGCCCTTGCGGCTGATCGGCGACGCCTTCCTCCTCGGCGCCCGCGAAAACGTCGACGAGTTCCACTGGTAAACGGAGCGCCCCCACGCCTGTCTCAATCGGCAGTCGGCAGTCGGCAGTCGGCAGTAGGCAGTCGGCAATAGTAGCCAGCAGGCAGCCAGGACGACTGCCGACTGCCGATTGCCTACTGCCCCACTAGACGTAGGTCGACTGGCAGAGTTGGCTCGCACCGCCTACAACTACCATACCAGTTCAAGGAGACCTGCCATGTACGAGACCTTCAACGGCTCGGCCCACCCGATGGCTCCAAAGGAAATCGCCATCACCGCGGTGCCCGAGGACGAACGGGTCTGGGTGCCGCAGGCCGAGGGCGTGTGGTTCCGGCCGCTGTTCCTCAACACCCTGCAAGGCCAGTGGTGCAACCTGCTGCGCGTCCGTCGCGCCGGGATCCTGAGCCGTCACCTCCATCCGCAACCGGTGCATGGCTACGTCATCAAGGGGCGCTGGCATTATCTCGAGCACGACTGGGTCGCCGAGACCGGCTCCTATGTGTTCGAACCGCCGGGCGAGATCCACACCCTCACCGTCCCCGAGGACACCCCGGAGATGATCACCTTCTTCAACATTTCCGGCTGCATGGTCTATCTCGACAAGGACAACAGGCAGATCGGCTTCGAGGACGTCTTCACCAAGATCGACATGTGCAGGAAGCACTACGAAAAGGTGGGGCTGGGCGCCGACTACGTGGAGCAGTTCGTGCGGTAGGCAAAAGGCCCCCTCACCCGGTCCTTCGGACCGACCTCTCCCCCAAGGGAGAGGTGCGCTGTGGCAAGATCGAGCCTCTGCACCACCTCTCCCTGGGGGAGAGGTCGCCGCGAAGCGGCGGTGAGGGGGCCTTAGCGGAGCATTCCAATGAGCTGGGCATCCGAATTCTACGCCGGCAAAACTGTCGTCATCACCGGCGGCACCTCCGGCATCGGGCAGGGCATCGGCCGGGCCTTCGCTGACGCCGGCGCGGTGGTGCATGTCACTGGCGCCACCCAGGCTGAGGTCGAAGCCGGCGCCGCGGCCGAGCCGCGCTTCCGCTACACCCAACTCGATGTCCGCAACTCAGAGCAGGTCGCCGAGTACGCCGCGACTTTCGGCAGAGTTGCCGCACTGGTCAACTGCGCCGGGGTGAACCTCCGCGCCGCCGAGCACACCGTCGATGGTTTTGCGACCGTCATCGACATCAACCTCAACGGCTCGATGCGCACCGCCTACGCCTTCAAGGACAAGCTTTCCGGTGGCGCCATCGTCAATATCGGCTCGATGTTCTCGTTCTTCGGCGCGCCGCACGCCCCTGCCTATGCAGCGAGCAAGCACGCTGTCGCCGGCCTCACCAAGTCGCTCGCCGTCGCGTTTGCCAAGGACGCCATCCGCGTCAATGCGCTGGCGCCGGGCTGGATCGAGACAGCGATGACCGCGGTGCCGCGTGCCAACGAGGCGCGCAACGCCGAATTGATGGGCCGGACCCCGCTTGGCCGCTGGGGCACGCCGGCGGACCTGGCGCCCGCCGCCCTGTTCTTGTGTTCACCGCTCGCCGGCTTCATCACCGGAGCGATCCTGCCGGTCGACGGCGGCTACCTCATCGCATGAGCGAGAGCATCAGCAGCAACGTGGCGAGCATCGCGGCGCCGGAGCGGATGGAGTTCCACCGGGTCCAGTCCCAAAGATAGCTCGACCAGTATGCGGCGCCCTGGGCGCTTTCGGCGTCGAACTTCGCCAGCCGGTTGTTCATCGGCACGTTGATCGCCATGGTCACGCCGAACGTGCCGATGACATAGACCAGCGCCCCTGCCGCGGCCCAGGGGCTGCCGCCCGCAACCAGCACCGCGAGCACCAGCGCCAGCCCCAGGATGGCCGTGCCCATGAACGCGCCGAGAAACCCGGCGTTCAGCACCGTCACGTTGATCGCATTCATCGTCGCAATGCCGCTGGCCGGTGGCTGCCGGGCAAAGCCCGGCATCACGAAGTTGGAGAAGGCGAAGAACGTCCCGCCAATCAGCGACGCGCCGAGCGCCACCACGATACTGAGGATATCGATCCAGTTCATGCTTGCCTCCAGGCGCCCTTGGCTGCCGCTTCGCGCGCAAAATCGGCAACATCCTTGGGTTGCCGCCCGAGGGCGCGCTGCACCCCATCGGCGATGGATTCGTTGCGGCCGTCCAGCACCTCGCTGAACAGCTCCTCCAGGAGCCCGGCAATCTCTTCAGGCATTTCGCTGCCGGCGAGCGAATCGAGGAACTCATGGGCCGGCATGGTGCGGAACTTGACGCTGCTGCCGCTCGCCCGATTGATCTCGGCAATGACTTCGGCAAACGTCAGCAACCGCGGTCCGGTGACTTCGTAGACCTCGCCGATGTGGCGGTCGTCGGTCAGCGCCGCCACCGCCACATCGGCAATGTCGTCGCAGTCGACGAACGGCTCCCGCACCGTGTCGACCGGCAGCGCCACCTCGCCGCCGAGCACCATCTCAAGGAACTGCCCTTCGTCGAAATTCTGGTTAAACCAGCTGGCCCGCACGATGGTCCAGTCGGCGCCCGAGGCGATCAGCTGCTGTTCGGCCCGCTGCGCCTCCGGCTCACCTCGGCCGGACAGCAGCACGAGCCGCTTCACCCCGAGCGACAGGGCCAGCTCGGCGATGGCGCTGATCGCCTCGGCCGCGCCCTTGATCGCGATATCGGGGTAGTAGGTGATGTAGGCGCTCGCGGCTCCATCGAGCGCCGCCGCCCAGGTGCTGCTGTCGGTCCAGTCAAAGCCCGTCGACCGCGAGGCCAGCCGCACCGGCAGCCCCCGTGCCACGAGGCGATCTGCAACGCGCGCCCCGGTCTTGCCGCGGCCGCCGATAATCAGGATGGGTTTGGTCATTTCATGCTCCATTCGCAAAACATGAGGAAGTCTCACGTTGCGAAAGGTGATAAATCCTCATATTATGCCGTCAAGGAAAATATGAGGATTACTCACTTATGGCTGAAAGCCTCGAGACTACGGCCCCTGCGCGGCGTACCCCACAGCAGCAGCGCAGCCGCGAGCGGGTCGAGCGCATCCTCAATGCCGCAAAGGGTCTGATCGAGCGCAGTGGCAGCGACGCCATGAAGATGGGGGAACTGGCCATCGATGCGGGAATTTCGATCGGCTCGCTTTATCAGTACTTCCCCGACAAGGCGGCGGTGATCGGTGCGCTGGCCGAACGCTACAATGAAGAGGGCCGGGCCTGCATTCGCGACGGCCTTGCCGGGGTGAACGATGCGCCCGGGTTCCGCCGCGCCTTCGGCGAATTGATCGACATCTACTACGGCCTGTTCCTCGCCGAACCGGTGATGCGCGACATCTGGTCCGGTACTCAGGCCGACAAGTCGCTGCACGGCATCGATCTCGCCGACAGCCACGAGAACGGCGCGCTGGTCGGCGCCGTGCTGCAGCGGATCTATCCCGATGCCGATCCGGCAGAACTGCTCAACCGCGCCACCTTGGTGATGTATCTGGGCAGTGCCAGCATGCGCCTCGCCATCTCGGTCAGCCGCGAGGAGGGGGACGCCTACGTCGCCAATTTCAAGCGCATGGCAATCGCCGAGTTACTCGGCGACTGATGCGGTCGTCGGCGGCACGCGCGGTGCGCAGAAGTACAGCGCCTGGTTGATGACGTAGAGCGAGCCGGTGAGCGCAATGCCGTTCCTGGGCAGGTCCGGCCCGGCTTTCGGATCGAGATAAGCGAGCCCGCCATTCTTCAGCGCATCGAGCAGCGGCGCCACGTCGCCCTCGATCCGGGCGTGATAGGGCGAGCCATCCGGCTTGGCGTCGACCTCGTGCCCGTCTTCCTTGTCGATATCGATGCGCCAGCGCCCGGCGTCGCCGCCGGGCCGGCTGGTGTAAAGGTGGATGCCGACCGCGAAATCGTCTTCGCAGCGTACCGCTATGCAGACGAATTCCTGCGGCGTCGATTCTGCAGCGCAGCCTAAAGCCGCCCGATCACCTTCTCCTTCCAGCGGCGAATAATGCCAGCCGGCCTCCTGGGCGAGGCTAGGGGCGGCCATCATCGTCGTCAGGCTCAGCATCAGCCCCAACCGCGACGACGCCGTTGGAAATAGGGCGGTCACCGGGGGTGGCGCCCATGAAGCCAGTTTCACTTGCCGGCGTCCGTCAGCAGTTTCAGGTCATCGGCGCTCAGCGTCAGGTTGGCCCCGCGCATCAGGCTTTTGACCTGCTCCACCGAGGTCGCCGAGGCGATCGGTGCGCCGACGCCGGGCTGCGCGGCGATCCAGGCCAGCGTCACCTCGGCCGGCAACGCGCCGGTGCGCTTGCTGACGGCATCGAGTGCGTCGAGAATACGGAAGCCTTTGGGGTTGAGGTATTTTTCGACCACCGCCTGGCCGCGCGGGCTCAGCTGCGCGTCGGCCGCGCTGCGATACTTGCCGGCGAGGAAGCCGCGCGCCAGGCTGAAATAGCCGATCCCGGAGACCCCTTCGGCCACGCAGGTCGCCTGTACCTCCTCGAACTTGATCCGGTCGTAGAGGTTGAACTCGTTCTGGATCGTCTCGTAGCGGGCGTAGCCCTTGGCCCTCGAGATGCCGAGCGCTTCGCTGAGCAGGGCCGTATCCTGGTTGGACGAGCCGATGTAGCGCACCTTGCCGGCCTTCACGACCTTGTCGAGCGCCTCGAGCGTCTCTTCCTGCGGCGTATTCGGGTCGGGCCAGTGGGTCTGGTAGAGATCGATATAGTCGGTCTGCAGCCGTTTGAGCGACGCGTCGACCTCCTCGGCGATCCATTTGGCGCTGAGGTCGCGATGCCCCTGGCCCATATCCGAGCCGACCTTGGTGAACACCAGCACCTTGTCGCGGTTGCCGCGCGCCTTCATCCAGTTGCCGATGATCGTCTCGGATTTGCCCTTGCCGTAACTGTCGGCGGTATCGAGCGCCGCAAAGCCGCCATCAAGGAAGGCATCGAGCACCGGGTAGGCAGCCTGCTCCTCGAGCGTCCAACCGAGCACGTTGCAACCGAAAACCAGGGGATCGATGAAAAGCTCGGTGCGGCCAAGTCGGCGCTTGCTCATGGTTATCTCCGATAGTTGCTGAAAGTCGGGCGGGAAGTCCGGTGAGCCTAGCCGCACCATCCATCGGCGACAAGCGATGGACGTCTCAGCCCTTGGGCTGAAGCAGGTCCCATTTGTTGCCGTAGAGGTCCTCGAACACCGCCACCGAGCCATAGGCTTCGTGTCGCGGTTCCTCGAGGAATCTCACCCCGCGCGCCACATAGGCGGCATGGTCGCGCATGAAGTCGTCGGTCTCGAGAAAGAACCCCACCCGGCCGCCGGTCTGGTTGCCGACATGGGCCGATTGCGAGGCGCCGTCGGCCTTCGCCAGCAGGAGCTTCGCTCCGCCACCGGATGGCGCCACCGTCACCCAGCGCTTGCCGTCACCCATATCGAGGTCGCTCTGCAAGGCGAATCCGAGTTTGTCGACATAGAACGAGATGGCGTCGTCATAGTCGGCAACGACGAGGGCGATTGTGGCGATGGACTGGCTCATGGGCGGATCATTTGCGGCACTGCCTCGCTTGCCGTCAATCGGCGGGATGTGAAATCGATCCCAGCTGCGCAACCGCTTTACCTCCAGCAAAACCCAGCTTTGCGACGATGGCGTCTTTGTTGAAACGGCATTGCGCATGACAGTGCTTTGACCAACCGGTCAAACTGGGCCATTGCGTGGCGGAAGAAAAAGCGCTTTGTTGCGCGCCAAGCTCCGGCCGGCGGAAGGGACTCTGCCTTGAATGCCGGGGCGCAATGCTTTTCGGGAGACAACCATCATGCATTTGATGAAAACCCTGCTCGCCGCCACTGCGCTCGTCGCGGTGATGGGCGGCAGCGTCTATGCCAAGCAGCTCGTGTTCTGCTCGGAAGCCTCGCCGGCGCACTTCGACCCCGGTCCGACCACCGGCGGTAACGACTTCGACGCCAGCTCGCGCACCATCTATGACCGCCTCGTCGAGTTCGAGCATGGCGGCACTGCCGTCATTCCGGGCCTCGCTGAGAGCTGGGAAGTTTCCGCCGACGGGCTGGTTTACACCTTCAAGCTCCGCTCTGGTGTGAAGTTCCACACCACCCCGTACTTCACGCCCACCCGCGACCTCAACGCCGACGACGTGATCTTCTCGCTCGAGCGTCAGTGGAAGGAAGACAACCCGTGGAACAAGTACCTCGAGGGCATCTCGTGGGACTACTTCCAGGGCATGGACATGCCCAAGTTCCTCAAGTCGGTCGAAAAGGGCGCTGACGACCTCACCGTCGTGATCACGCTGAACGAACCCAACGCGCCGATGATCGCCAACCTCGGCATGGACTTCGCTTCGATCGTGTCGAAGGAATACGCCGACCAGTTGCTGGCCAAGAATGACCCGGCCGCGCTTGCCGATTTCTCCAACAAGCCGGTCGGCACGGGCGCCTTCGTGTTCGTCGATTACCAGACCGACGCCGTCATCCGTTACCAGGCCTTCGCTGACTACTGGCGCGGAAAGGTAGCGCTCGACGACCTGATCTTCGCCATCACCACGGATCCGGCGGTGCGTGCGCAGAAGCTGAAGGCCGGCGAATGCGACATCATGAGCTATCCCGCTCCGGCCGACGTGGCCGGCCTGCAGGATGATGCCAACCTCCAGGTGATGGAGCAGGAAGGCCTCAACATCGGCTACATGTCGTACAACACCACGATCGCTCCGATGGACAACGCCAACGTCCGCAAGGCGCTGTCGATGGCTATCAACAAGACGGCGATCGTCGACGCGGTCTATGAAGGCGCTGGCCAGGTGGCCAAGAACCTGATCCCGCCGACCATGTGGTCCTATGACGATGCGATCGTCGACACCACCTACGATCCGGAGGCGGCCAAGAAGATGCTGGCCGATGCCGGCGTGTCGGGCCTGACCCTCGACCTGTGGGCCATGCCGGTATCGCGTCCGTACAACCCGAACGCCCAGCGCGTCGCTGAGCTGATCCAGGCCGACTGGGCCGCTGTCGGCGTCACCGCCAACATCGTCACCTACGAGTGGACCGAGTACCGCGAGCGCGGCAAGCAGAAGGACCGCCCGGGTGCGTTCCAGATCGGCTGGACCGGCGACAACGGTGATCCGGACAACTTCTTTGCGACGCTGTTCTCCTGCTCGGCTATTGGCGTTTCCAACTACTCGAGCTGGTGCAACGACGACTTCGAGAAGACCATCCAGGACGCCAAGAAGGTCTCCGACCAGGCCGAGCGTACTGCGCTCTACACCAAGGCCCAGGAAATCTTCAAAGCTGAAGAGCCGGCGATGACCATCGCCCACTCCAAGGTCTTCATGCCGATGAACAAGCGCGTCATGGGTTACACCATGGACCCGCTCGGCATCCACCGCTTCGACAACGTCGACGTCACTGAATAAGACAAGAAAAACTGAAGGGCAGTGCTTTGACCAGCGCTGCCCTTTGGCACATCATAAGTAATGTTGCGCTTCATCCTTCAGAAACTGGCCCTGATCGTGCCGACCATCATCGGCATCACGATCGCGTCCTTCGCCTTCATCCGCCTGCTCCCCGGCGACCCCATCCTCGCGATGGCCGGCCAGCACGGCGTCACCCCCGAACGCTATGAGATCCTGAAGGAACAGTTCGGCTACAACCTGCCGATCTGGCAGCAATATTTCAACTACGTGGCCGGCGTCCTGCAGGGCAATTTCGGCATCTCGCTCGCCACCAAGCGGCCGGTGATCGATGAGTTCCTGACGCTGTTCCCCGCGACCGTCGAGCTGGCGCTGTTCGCCATGCTGATCGCCGTGGCGCTCGGCATCCCCGCCGGCATCTTCGCCGCCATCAAGCGCGGCTCGTGGTTCGACCAGATCACCATGGGCGTGGCGCTTGCCGGCTACTCGATGCCGATCTTCTGGTGGGGGCTGCTCCTCATCATCTTCTTTTCCGGCTATCTCGGCTGGACTCCGGTTTCGGGCCGTATCGCGCTCAACTTCTTTTTCCCGCGCATCACCGGGTTCATGCTGATCGACAGCCTGCTCGCCGGTAAACCCGCTGGCTTCGTCTCGGCGCTGCGCCACCTGATCCTGCCGGCCATCGTGCTCGGCACCATCCCGCTCGCCGTCATCGCGCGGCAGACCCGTTCTGCCATGCTGGAAGTGCTGGGCGAGGATTACGTCCGCACCGCCCGCGCCAAGGGGCTCGACCCCAACCGTGTCGTCGGCGTGCACGCTTTCCGCAACGCGCTGATCCCGGTCGTCACCACGATCGGCCTCCAGGTCGGGCTGCTGATGGCCGGCGCCATCCTGACCGAAACGATCTTTTCCTGGCCGGGCATCGGCAAGTGGATGATCGACTCGATCAGTAAACGTGACTACGTCTCGGTGCAGTCGGGCCTGCTGCTTATCGCGTTGATCGTCATGGCGGTGAACCTCATCGTCGACATCCTCTACGCCGTCATCAATCCGCGCATCAGGGTGCAGTGATGGCCGCAGAAACCACCACCACGACCTCCCCCGCTCCCGGCCGCTTCAGCGGTCTGCGCGAGTTCTGGTACTACTTCTCGATGAACCATGGCGCGGTGCTAGGCCTCGCCGTGTTCCTGCTGCTGATCCTCGTGGCGATCTTCGCGCCGGTGCTGGCGCCCTTCTCGCCCGACCAGCAGTTCCGCGAGTTCATCCGCATGGCGCCACCCTGGGCCGGGGGCACGCAACCGCAGTTCTTCCTCGGCACCGACGAGGTCGGACGCGACATCCTTTCGCGCCTGATCCACGGGGCGCGCTATTCGCTGATGATCGGCTTCATCGTCGTCACCGGCGCGCTGATCGTCGGCGTTACCCTGGGGTTGCTCGCCGGTTATTTCCGCGGCTGGGTCGATGCGCTGATCATGCGGGTGATGGACATCATCCTCGCCTTCCCCTCGCTGCTCTTGGCGCTGGTGCTGGTGGCAATCCTCGGGCCCGGCCTGTTCAATGCCATGCTGGCCATCGCGCTGGTGCTGCAGCCGCACTTCGCCCGCCTGACGCGCGCCGCGGTGCTGAGCGAGAAGAGCCGCGAATACGTCACCTCGGCCAAGGTTGCCGGCGCCAGCCACATCCGGCTGATGTTCATCACCATCCTCCCCAACTGCCTCGGGCCGCTGATCGTCCAGGCGACGCTGAGCTTTTCCAACGCCATCCTCGAGGCGGCGGCACTCGGCTTCCTCGGCATGGGCGCGCAGCCGCCGACGCCGGAATGGGGCACCATGCTGGCCCGTGCCCGCGAGTTCATCACCAGCGCCTGGTGGATCGTCACCATGCCCGGTCTCGCCATCCTGATCACCGTGCTCGCCATCAACCTGGTCGGCGACGGCTTGCGCGATGCGCTCGATCCCAAGCTCAAGCGGAGCTGAGGCGATGCACCTGCTCGAAGTCAAAAACCTCACCGTCAGCTTCGATACCTCGGTCGGCGTGTTCAACGCCGTCAAAGGCATCGATATCCATGTCGATGCCCGCGAAGTGCTCGCCATTGTGGGCGAGTCCGGCTCCGGCAAGTCGGTGGCCATGCTGGCGGTAATGGGCCTCCTGCCGCCCACCGCGCATGTCAGCGCCGACAAGATGACGTTCGACGGCAAGGATCTGCTCGCCCTGTCGGCTGCCGACAAGCGCAAGATCATCGGCAAGGACGTTGCCATGATCTTCCAGGAGCCGATGACCAGCCTCAACCCCTGCTTCACGGTGGGCTTCCAGATCGAGGAAGTGCTGCGCTTCCACCTCGGCATGGGCAAGGCCCAGCGCCGGGCTCGCGCCATCGAACTGCTCGACCAGGTCGGTATTCCCAACCCGGCGGAGCGGCTGAAGTCCTACCCGCACCAGATGTCGGGCGGGCAGAACCAGCGCGTCATGATCGCCATGGCCATCGCCTGTAATCCCAAGCTGTTGATCGCCGACGAGCCGACCACCGCGCTCGACGTCACCATCCAGAAGCAGATTCTCGACCTCCTGGTGCGGCTGCAGGCCGAGCACGGCATGGGCCTGATCATGATCACCCACAATATCGGCGTCGTCGCCGAAACCGCCGATCGCGTGGTGGTGCAGTACAAGGGCCGAAAGATGGAGGAGGCGGGCGTGCTCGAGCTCTTCACAGCGCCCAGGAGCAACTACACGCGCGCGCTGCTCGCGGCGCTGCCCGACAACGCCACCGGCGACCGCCTGCCGACCATTACCGGTGCCAATTTCGAGGAGGCGGTGTGATGTCGACCGTCCTCGAAGCCAGAAACCTGGTTCGCGACTATCATATCGGCGGCACCCTTTTCGGCGGCGGCCGCACCGTGCATGCGGTCAAGGGCGTCAGCTTCAAGCTCGAGCAGGGCAAGACCCTCGCGATCGTCGGCGAGTCCGGCTCGGGCAAGTCGACGCTGGCCCGCATCCTGACGCTGATCGACCGGCAGACCGACGGTGAGCTGCTGATCGATGGCGAAACCATCGACATCAAGAAGACCGGCGTGACTGCCGCCATGCGCCGCAAGGTGCAGATCGTCTTCCAGAACCCCTATGGCTCGCTGAACCCGCGCCAGAAAATCGGCAATGTGCTGATGGAGCCCTTGCTGCTCAACACCGACATGCCCGCCGCCGAACGGCGCGACCGTGCGCTCGACATGCTGGTGAAGGTCGGGCTGCAGCCCGAGCACTTCAACCGCTATCCGCACATGTTCTCGGGTGGCCAGCGCCAGCGCATCGCCATCGCGCGCGCCATCATCCTGAAACCCTCGCTGCTGGTGCTCGACGAGCCGGTCTCGGCGCTCGACCTGTCGGTGCAGGCGCAGATCCTCAACCTGCTCGCCGATCTGCAGGATGAGTTCGGGCTCACCTACGTGTTCATCAGCCACGATCTGAGCGTCGTGAAATACATCGCCGACGAGGTGATGGTGATGTACCTGGGCGAGGCGGTGGAGCAGGGGACGCGCGAAAAGCTGTTCTCCAACCCCGAGCATCCTTATACCCGCTCGCTGTTTGCCGCGACGCCGCGCGCCGATGTCGAAAGCATCAAGGCGCGGTTGGCGAGGAAAGCGGCCCTGGCTTCGGCCTGATCTGCCGCACACTTTAAGCCGGTGTTAAGCGGCGGCTCGTAGCGTTCGGCGATGCTTCCCACGCCGGTGTCACGACTTGCCCAAAGCTGCCAAAAGCACGTCGGCTTCGGCTGTTAGCGCCCGCAGCGCGCGCAAGCCGGCGCGCCGGTCGGCATTACTGAACTTCACCCTGTGGATCGCCCTGCCGGCGGTCGCCGTGTATTTCGGCGTCTGCGCGCTGGTGTTCGTCGCCATGCACCTGATGAGCGCCGAAATGAACGCCATCGATTCCGACCGCGGCAAGAGCGCCATCGGCGCCGCCGTCGAGTCGCTGGTGGTCGGGCTCGCCGAGAGCACCGCCGATGAGGCGACCTGGACCGAGGCCTATATCAACACCTATATCGAGCCCAACCCGGCCTGGCTCGACAGCGTCTGGGGTGCCACTGCGCGCATTTCCGATACCTACGACACTGCCATCCTCACCGACGTGAACGGCACTATCATCTTCGGCGAAACCAGCCGCGGACCAGTGACCGGTGCGCTCGCCGACCTGTTCAGTGGGGTGCCGCAACTGCTCGAACGGCTCGAGGCCGGCATCGCCAAGGCCGGCGATGATGCGACCGTCTCCAATCTGTCGCGCAACGCCCGCGGCGCCGCGGCACTCGCCGGCGCCGTCGTCCACGGTAATTCCGGCCAGGCCAGTATTCCGCGCGAGCAGCGGCGCATTCTCTGGCTCGCGCGCCAGCTCGACGACATCATGCTGCGCGATGTTGCCACTCGCTTCCAGCTGCCGCTGCCGCGGCTGGTCGAGGTGCCCAAGCCCGACCACGACGCAATGGCGCTCACCGATGCGGCGGGAGCCGATATCGCCACCATCGACTGGCCGCCGCGCCGCCCGGGCGATCCGGCCTTCGCCCACACCGCCACCATCGCGGTGCTGGTGATGCTGATCATCGGCGGCCTGATCTTCGTCGTGCTCGCCGCCTTCCGCCACTCGATCAAGCTGCGCACCGCATCGGAGGAGCGCGACTGGTACAATGCCCGCTATGACGGCACCACCGGGCTCCTGAACCGCTTCGGCCTCGAGGAGCACATCGCCCAGTCGATCCCCAGGAAGCGTGGCGAACTGCCGGTCGCCGTGAGCCAGATCAACATCGATGGCCTGCAGGATATTGTGGGGCTCTATGGTCGCGAGGCCGCCAATGAATTGCTGGCCGCCCTGTCCGACCGGTTCGAGGCGATCACCGACGGGCAGGCCATCCTCGCTCGTACCAGTCCGACCGAGCTGTCGCTGGCGCGCCTCGGCGATGATGCTGCCGAAAAGATCCGCGATTTCGCCGATCGTATTCTCGCCGGCGCCGCCGACCCGGTGCCGGTCGGCAATCTCAAGCTCAAGATCGGGCTGAGCATCGGCGTCGCCGATGCACCGACACAGCGTGATAACGTTGGCAACCTGATCCGCATGGCCGAGACTGCCGTGGCGCGGGCGCGCGAGACCGGCGGCAACCACACCGTCGCCTATGACCCCGCGATCGAAGACGAGCGGCGCCGCCGCATCGAATTGCAGGCCGATATCCGCCGCGGACTGGAGGCCGGCGAGTTCGACCTCGAGTACCAGCCGATCATCGATTTCCGCACTCAAGCCATTCTCGGCGTCGAAGCGCTGATGCGCTGGAACCGCCGTGCCGCCGGCCCGATGGGACCGGGAGAGTTCATTCCGGCCGCCGAGGCCTCCGGCCTGATCGACGACCTCGGCATGTTCGCGCTGCGTCGCGCCATCGAGGAGATCGGCCCCCTCGGTGATCTGAAGATCTCGGTCAACGTCTCGCCGGCCCAGCTGCGGAACCCGGCGCTGCCGCAAACGGTGTTCGCGACACTCGACGAATGGGGTGTCGCCGCCGGCCGGCTGCAGTTGGAAGTCACCGAGTCTTTTCTGGTGTCCCACCCCGATCGAGCCATCCGGCTGATCGAGCAGCTGCGCCAGTCCGGCATCATCATCGCGCTCGACGACTTCGGCACCGGTTACTCGTCGATCGGCTACCTGAAGCAGTTCCAGTTCGACCGGGTGAAGCTCGATCGCTCCTTGGTCGCCGAGATCGACAGCGATCCGGTGCAGGCGGCACTGGTCGAATCCACCATGATCTACGCTTTCGCCATGGGCCTCGCCGTCACCGCCGAAGGTGTCGAGCGGCGCGAGGAAGCAGCGCTGCTCTCTCGCCTCGGCTGTCGCGAGTTCCAGGGCTACCTGTTCGCCCGCCCGCTGCGGCTCGCCCAGCTCGAACGACTGTTGCAGGGCGGCGAGGCAATGCGTGAGGCGAGTTAACTAACGGTTGACCTCTGCCGCTGGTGCGTGCCGACCCCCACCCTTGATCCCTCCCCCTAAGAATGGGGAGGGAGACCAAAACACCAGCCTCCCAGTGGGCGTCTCCCTCCCCTTGTTTAGGGGGAGGGGACAGGGGTGGGGGTCCACAGCCACCGGCCGCTGATAGGGGCCTAAGCGGCCTTTTGGCACTCCGCACACCGCCCGCGCAGTTCGATCGTCGTCCGCTCCAGCCCGAAGCCGGTCTCGCCGGCCCAGGCGGCGAGCCGTGCCGTCACCTCCGGATCAGCGAACTCATCCACCCGTCCGCAGCTCGAGCAGATGGCGAAGGCTGCCGTGCCGCTGGTGCGGCCGTGGCAGTTGGCATCGGCGCAGCAGACGAATGCGTTGAGCGATTCCAGCCGGTGCGCCAGCCCGTGCTCGACCAGCTTCTCCAGCGCCCGATAAACCTGCAGCGGGGCGCGAAGGCCTTCCTCGCGCAGCCGGTCGAGAATGTCGTAGGCCGATAGCGGGGCATCGGCATTGTTGAGCGTCGTCAACACCAGTTCCTGGTTGCGCGTCAGGTCGCGCGGCCGTTCGTGATGGTGGGCTTCGTGGCTATGGGCCATGGCTCAGGCCTCCCGTTTGGCGCGCCACAGGCGGACCGGCAGCGCGATGGAAATGAGAAACAGCACGAGTGCCGCAACGACGATCGACGGGCCGCTGGGGGTATCGAAGCGCAGCGAGCCGAACAGCCCGCCCGCCACCGCCAGTGCCCCGACCCCGGCCGAAATCAGCGCCATCTGCTCGGGCGTGGCGCTCAGCCGCCGGGCCGTCGCGGCCGGAATGATCAGCAGGGCCGTGATCAGCAGCACGCCGACGATTTTCATGGCGATGGCGATCACCGAGGCGAGCAGCAGCATGAAGACGATCCGCGTCACCTCGGGCCGCATGCCCTCGGCTTCCGCCACTTCGGCATTGACCGTCGCCGCCAGCAGCGGCCGCCACAACGCGGCGAGTATGGCAAGGATCACCAGCCCGCCGAGGTAAATCACCACGATATCGCTGGCCGACACGGCGAGGATGTCGCCAAACAGGAAGCCCATCAGGTCGACCCGGATGCCGCTGAGGAAGGCCACCACGAGGCCGATGGCCAGTGCAGAATGGCTGAGAATGCCGAGCAGCGCGTCGGTCGACAGCGCCTGCCGCCGCTGCAGCAACAGCAGGGCGCCGGCCACGGCGGCGGCGATGATGAAGACGCCCAGCGTCATGTTGACCTGCAGCACCAGGCTCAGCGCCGCCCCGAGCAGCGCCGAATGCGCCATTGTGTCGCCGAAATACGCCATCCGCCGCCACACGATGAAGCAGCCGAGCGGCCCGGAGACCAGCGCCAGCCCGATCCCGGCGATGATCGCCCGGGTGAAGAAGTCCTCAAGCATAGGCGCTGTCCTCGACGGCCCAGGCCGCAGAGCCGGTGCAGGCGGCCCCCCACCCCTGTCCCCTCCCCCCATTGGGGGGAGGGGGACGATAGCCCCGATAGTTGTGCGATGGTCTCCCTCCCCCTTCTGAGGGGGAGGGGGCAGGGGTGGGGGTCGGCGTCCACAAGACTATCTGAAACTCACCCATGTGAATGTCCCTCGTGCCCCTCATGCTCGTGCACATGCTCGTGTGCCTCGACGATCCGCCCGTCCGCTTCCTCTACCCGCCCGTCGGGCAGGTGGGTGTGGTCGTGGTGGTGCTGGTATACCGCCAGGGCATTGGCCGCACGGGCGCCGAACAGGCTGAGATATTCGGGGCTCCGCGCCACCGATTCCGGCGTGCCACGGCAGCAGACGTGGCCATTGAGGCAGATCACCGTATCGGTCGCTGCCATCACCACATGCAGGTCGTGGCTGATCAACAGGATGCCGCAGCCCGTTTCGTCGCGGATCTTGCCGATCAGGTCGTAGAGCGCCACCTCGCCCGAGAAATCGACGCCCTGTACCGGCTCGTCCAGCACCAGCAGGTCGGGCTTCCGGATCATTGCCCGCGCCAGCAGCGCCCGCTGGAACTCGCCGCCGGACAGGTGCTGCACTTCGGCATGGGCGAGATGCGCCACCCCGGTTGCGGCGAGCGCCGCATCGATCTCGGCTTTCGGATAGCTGCCGGTCAGCGCCATCAGCCGCCGCACCGTCAGCGGCATGGTCCAGTCGATCGAGAGTTTCTGCGGCACGTAGCCAATCCTCAGGCCCGCCTTGCGCGACACCGTGCCGGCATCGGGCTTCAGCACCCCGGTCACCAGCTTCGCGGTGGTCGATTTGCCTGAGCCATTCGGCCCGATCAACGTGACGATCTCGCCCTTGCGGATCGTCACGTCCACGCCCTCGACCAGCCAGCGGCCATCCCGCCGCACCCCGGCGCCGGCCACATCCAACAGCACCTCGTGCCCTCGATGCGCATCCATGAAATTCACGATTCCGTCTCTTGCTGACGTTCTATCATTACGTTATAGCGTAACACATCGATAGCGTAATGTCATAACATATCCCGCATTCGAGCTGTGTTTCAAACTGGGGTCTTCCGATGCAGAAACCATTCTTCCTGGCCCTCGCCGCGGCGCTCAGCTGGCCCAGCCTGGCGCTTGCCGAGGTGCCGAGCGTCGTCGCCACCATCAAGCCGCTGCACGCCCTTGTCGCCGCGGTGATGGGAGATCTCGGAACCCCTGCGCTCATCGTCAAGGGCGCCTCGTCGCCGCATAGTTACAGCCTCAAGCCATCCGATGCGCGGGCCCTGCAGGCCGCCGACCTGGTGTTCTGGACCGGTCACGGGCTCGAGCTCTTCCTCGAGGATTCGATCAATACGCTGGCGCCCAAGGCCACCATCGTCGAGCTGAGCGAAGCGCCCGGTATCGAACTGCTGCCGCCGCGCGAGACCGGCACGTTCGAACACCACGATCACGGTGAAGAGCATGGCGAAGAGGCCCATGAGCATGAGCACGAGCATGGCGAGGAACATGGCGAAGAAGCCCATGAACATGAGCACGAGCACGGCGAAGAGCAGGACCTGCACTTCTTCCTCGACCCCGCCAACGCCAAGGTGATGGTCGCGGCCATTGCCGACAGCCTCGCAGCCGCCGACCCCGAGCATGCCGATACCTATCGCGCCAATGCCGCAAAACAGAACGCCGACCTCGACGCCCTGATCGCCGAGACGGAGGCCAGCCTCGCGCCGATCAAGGATCGTCCCTTTGTCGTCTTCCACGATGCCTACCAGTATTTCGAGAAGCGCTTCGGGCTGAACGTCGCCGGTTCGGTTACCCTCAGCCCCGAAATCGCTCCCGGCGCCGACCGCATCAACGAGATCCGTTCGAAGCTGAAAACCCTCGATGCCGCCTGCGTCTTCGCCGAGCCGGTATTCGAGCCGCGCATCGTCAACGTGCTCACCGAAGGCACCACCGCCAAGCAAGGCGTGCTCGACCCCGAAGGCGCCAATCTCGATGAAGGTCCCGGCCTCTACCGCCAACTGATCGAGAACCTCGTCACCAGCCTCAAGGCCTGCCTCGCGCAGTAACCCGAGCGGGCCGCCGCGGCCCGGCGGCCCATCCTTCCCGCGCTACCGGCGATATGGCTGGGGCGGCACTGCCTGCAGCATTGTCGTGGCCGATGACCTCGGCCGCAGCCACCAGTGATGCGCGGAGCCGGCCCGGATTATCTCGCCACCCTGCCATTCCATCTTCAGAGGATCGACCGGATGTACGATGTCATTATCATCGGCGGCGGCTTTGCCGGCCTCGCCGCCGCTACGCAACTGGGTCGCGCCCGCCGCAAGGTGCTGGTGCTCGATACTGGCAAGCCCCGCAACCGCTTCGCCGCCCATTCGCATGGCTTCCTCAGCCGCGATGGGGCCGCGCCGGGCGACCTGCTGGCCGAAGCCCGTCGCCAGCTCGAGACCTACGGCACTGTCGAGCTCCGCCAAGCCGAGGCCATCGCTGCCGCGGGTGAGCTCGACGGTTTCAGCATCGAGCTCGCCTCACACCAGCGCCTCGCCGCCCGTCGGCTGATCATCGCCCACGGCGTCTCCGACGATACCAGCGGTATTCCCGGCATGGCCGAATGCTGGGGCAAGACTGTGCTGCATTGCCCCTATTGCCACGGCTACGAGGTGGCTGATCGTCGCCTCGGCCTGATGCTGCGCGAGGGCGACATTCCGCATCTCGCCCGCTTCTTTTCCGAGTGGACCAACGACCTGACGCTGTTCGCCAACGGCGCGCCGGTCGACCCGATCGTTCGTGCTGCTCTTGCCGACATGCACGTGAAACTGGTGGATGAAGCCCTGGTGCGCTTCGAGCATCGCGATGGCGTGCTGCAGTCGGTGGTCACCACCGCCGGCTCCGTGCCGCTCGATGCCATCTTCGCCCACGCGCCGATCCGGCTCGCGAGCAATCTCGGCATCCAGCTCGGCTGCGAAACCAAGGCCGGCATGGCAGGCGACTTCTTCGCCGTCGATCACCTGCAGCAGACCAGCATTGCCGGGGTCTATGCCGCCGGCGATGCAGCCAGGCCGATGCACAATATCAGCTTCGCAGTCGCCGATGGGGCAGGGGCCGGGGTCTTCGCCCACCAGTCCCTGGTCGCTACTTCAGCGGCCCCCGGAAAATGAAGAACGCTCCGGCGAAGATCAGCAGGAAGCCGACCGCGTGGTTCCAGGTCAGCTTCTCGCCGAGGACGAACACCGCGAAGCCGGCGAACACCGTGAGGCTGATCACCTCCTGGATGGTCTTGAGCTCGGCCGCGGTATAGGCGCCGTAGCCGATACGGTTGGCGGGTACCGCCAGCCAGTATTCCACCAGCGCGATACCCCAGCTGACCATCACCGCCGCCCACATCGCCATATGCGGGAACTTGAGGTGCCCATACCAGGCGACGGTCATGAACACGTTGGAGCCGATCAGCAACAGGATCGGCATCACCGTCTGGAAGGTGAAGGGCATCGGGGCACCGGTTCGAATCATTGGCTACGCCATTGATCGCCGGGCCCTGTGTCGGCCGCAAGGCCTGCTCAGCTTGGCTGCACCAGCGGCGTGGCGTCGGCGCGGAAGGCGAACAGATGCTCCTGCCCGCGCTGGCCGAGCGGCACGAACAAAGGCAGCACCAGGTCGCGCACCCGGCGCGCCAGCCAGCTCTGGGCCTTCTTTGGCGTGCCGCCCTGCCGGCCGAGCCGCACCGCGGCCTCGACCCGGTCGCGCCGCAGCGCCTCGAAGCGGCGGAAGGCGCTCTCGGGCGTCGCCTCGGCGTCGAGGCAGGCTGCCAGCACCAGGGCGTCCTCGAGCGCCATCGAGGCGCCCTGGCCGGAATGCGGCGTCACCGCGTGGGCCGCGTCGCCGATCAGGATGACTCGCCCCTTGGACCAATAGGGCAGGCTCGGCACGTCATAGTCGGGATAGATCCGGCTGACCTCGGGGGCCGCTGCGGCGATGATCCGCCAGTTGACTGAGGGGTCGCTGCGGTGCAGCGCCTCGAAATAGCCCGGCGCCGCCTGCCGATCGATCAGTTGCGCCTGCTGTTCGTCGGCGGGAAAACTGTTGAACCAGTAGACCGGACTACCCGGGTCCTTGATATAGCCGAAGAACGCTCGCCGCCCGAACGTCATCAGCATCCGCCCGTTCGTCGGCGGCACATCCGGCACTTCGACAATGCCGCCGCTGCCCAGCAAGCCGTTGTAGGCGGGCGCCGGCAATCCTGGCATGGCGAGGCTGCGCACGCTCGAGCGCAGGCCGTCGGCGCCCACCAGCACGTCGAAGCTGTGCGTCACTCCGTCGCCGGTGGTCACTGCCACCCCCGTCTCAAGGTTGGCCACGGCGCCGACCGGCATCTCGAAATGGATCGGCACCCCTGCGGTGCGCGTTGCTTCGAGCAGGATGGCGCCGAGCGCGCCGCGCCGCAGCGTCACCGAGGGGGCCCCGAACTGCGCCGTGTGGCGAGCATAGTCGACGGTGCCGAGGGGCCTGCCGTGCTCGTTGTGGAGGACGATGGCCCGGGTCTCGACCCCGTTCCGCAGCGCCTCCGTCGCAAGGCCGAGCCCGCGCAGTGCATTCATCCCGTTGGGTGCCAGCGTCAGGAAAATCCCCTCGTCGATCACCTGCTGCTCGGTGCGCTTTTCGAACACCACGGGCGAAAAACCCCGCCTGACCAGCGACAAGGCCAGGCCGAGCCCGGCCGAACCTGCACCAACGATGCCGATACGTGCTTTCATTCTTGCCTCGTGCGTTCGATGCCGCATATCATGCGGCCGTCGTATTATTCGATGGACAGATAATTAGATGATCGAAGTAAATGCGTCAAGGGACGAGAAGGCAGAGCTCGTTCAGCGGCTCGGCACCCTCATCGTGCGTTGGCAGGAGGCGACGCAACGCTATGACGAGGAGGTCGGCGCCATATTCCAGCTCGGTCCGGCCGAACGGCTGTGTCTCAGCTTCCTCACCAGCGGTCCGCAGACCGCCAGCGCCATTGCCCGCGCCACCCGGCTCACTCCCGCTGCCGTCACGTCGTTGATTGATCGGCTTGAGGCCCGCAACTTCGTCCGGCGCCAGCCCGATCCGCATGATCGCCGCAAGGTGCTGGTCGAGCCGGCCGAGGCGACCGTCGCGCTGATCAGGCGCGCCTACGAGCCGATGGCGATCGAGGGCGCTGCCACCCTGGGCAAGCGCAGCATCGAAGAGTTGCGGCTCCTCAGCGAGGTGATCGAAGAGGTGACGGAAATCCAGAACCGGATGACCGAACAGCTTCAGTCCGGCGGTTGATCCATGCCCATCGGCGCCCAGCTTCCGCCGCAACGCCTGCCCAGACTCACTGCGTTCCGCTAGATTCGGTGGATCAACGGAGGTTGACGATGCGCGCACTGCTCCTGTTTCCGCTGTTGCTGCTGGCGGCTCCCGCCATGGCTGCCGATATCGCCTGCGAGGGGCCGTTCGCCGCCGACAGTTCCGAAGCCCGGCTGATCGAAGCCTTCGGCAAGGACAACGTGGTGACCGGCGATGTTCCCGGCCCCGAGGGTTCGACCGTCCTCGCCACCACCATCTTCCCCGACGATCCCTCCAAAACCATCGAGTTCGGCTGGTGGGATGAGGAAAAGCACGAGCGCGTCGCCTATTTCACCGTGCCGCCGGGTGACACGGCGCCGGGCGGCCTCAAGCAGGGCCTGACCGTCAAGGAAGTCGAGGCGCTGAATGGCGGGCCGTTCCAACTCTACGGCTTCTTCTGGGATTATGGTGGCGCCGCCGTCTTCGAGGGCGGCAAACTCGAGGCCGCAACCGACGCTTGCTCGGTCAGCGTCCGTTTTGCCGTCGGCGACTACCCGGCCGATCTCAATGTCGATGCCATCTCCGGCGACATGCAGATCTCCTCAAGCGAGCCGCTGCTCGAAAAGGTCGATGCCCGCGTCGACACGGTCACCGTCGGCTACCCCGATTCTGCTGCCGCGGAAGATTGACCGCGCCCCCTTCAGCGGCGTAACGATAGCGGCGACGTTGGTTCCTCAACCCCGTTCGGGCGAGGGGATCAAAAGGGAACACGGTGCGGCGTACCCATCAGGGACCAAATCCGTGGCTGCCCCCGCAACTGTAAGCGGCGAGTGTCTCCGACTATGCCACTGATATCCCCCTGGGGGATGTTGGGAAGGCCGGAGAACACGGTGACCCGCGAGTCAGGAGACCTGCCAGCGTGCAACCGGGGATATCCCCATTTCATCCGCACGGAGGGTGCAGGCTTATGAATACTCAGGTCCAGACGGCATCGATCGCCCGTCTTTCTGTCTCGCAGCGGCTCATCGCAGGTGTGCTGGCACTGTTCATCGGCTTCGTCCTCGTCGGCGGCGTCGGCTTTGCCAGCGACATGGCCATCCACAATGGTGCGCATGATACGCGCCATGCGCTTGGCTTCCCCTGTCACTAGCTCCTGAACCCTCGAGACATCGATGAAACTCTTCCAGCGAATCTTCTTCGCTGCGGTCCTTGCCGGACTCGCAGCCGGCTTGGCCATGAGCGCGGTGCAGCAATGGCGCGTCGCGCCGCTGATCCTCGCCGCCGAGGTGTTCGAGAATGCCGCTCCCGAGGCGCCTGCCGTTGCCGAGCACAGCCACGATGCCGGCACGCCCGAGCACTCGCATGAGGCCGCCGCGCCGGCGCATGAGCATGATGAAGACGCCTGGGCGCCGCAGGATGGCGCCGAGCGCATCTTCTACACGGTGCTCGCCAACCTCCTCGGCTGCATCGGCTTCGCCTTCCTGCTCGCCGCGGTTTCTGTCCTCTCCGGCATCGAGATCACCGCGCGCAACGGCGTGATCTGGGGCCTTGGTGGCTTCATCGCCCTGCAACTCGCCCCCGCCTTGGGCTTGCCGCCCGAACTGCCGGGCATGCCTGCCGCCGATCTGGTAGCCCGCCAGGTATGGTGGGTCGGCACGGCTCTCGCCACCGGCGCCGGCATGCTGGCAATTGCAAAGCTGCGTAACTGGACCGGCATCGTCATCGCGGCCGTGCTGATCCTTGCCCCGCATGTGATCGGCGCGCCGCAGCTTGCTGGTGAGCACGCCAGCGCCGTCCCGGCCAATCTCGCCACCAGCTTCGCTGCCGCGACGCTCGCCACCGGCGCGCTGTTCTGGCTCATCGTTGGGCCGTTGTTCGGCTGGTTCAACGAGCGTTTCGCCCGCTCCCCCGCCTTCGCCCTGAAAGGTGCCCACGCATGACCGAACTCGCCAGTTCCAAGATCCCCGTTACCGTCATCACCGGCTTCCTCGGCGCCGGCAAGACCACCCTGGTCCGGCACCTGCTCGCCCATGCCAAGGGCAAGCGCATCGCGCTGATCATCAATGAGTTCGGCGAGCTCGGCGTCGATAAGGAAATCCTCGCCGGTTGCGGTGATGAAACCTGCCGCGAGGAGGACATGATCGAGCTGAGCAACGGTTGCATCTGCTGCACCGTCGCCGACGAGTTCATCCCCACCATGCAGGCGCTGCTCGAGCGCGAGGATCGGCCCGACCACATCGTCATCGAGACCTCCGGCCTGGCGCTGCCGCAGCCGTTGATCCGCGCCTTCAACTGGCCCGAGATCAAGTCCGAGGTCACCATCGACGGCGTCGTCACCGTTGCCGATGCCGCTGCACTGAGCGAAGGCCGCTTCGCCAATGACGAACAAGCGGTGGATGCACTCCGTTCCGCCGACGCCATGCTCGACCACGAGACGCCGCTCGGCGAGCTGTTCGAGGATCAGCTGATCGCTGCCGATATGGTCATCCTCAACAAGGCCGACCTCGTCACCGACGCTGAGCTCGATACCATCGAAGCCCACCTCAAGGCCGAGATGCGTCCGGGCACCGGCGTGGTCCGCGCCCGCAACGGCCATGTCGATGTCGCGGCGCTGCTCGGCATGGGGCTCTCGACGGAAGACAACCTCGCCGGACGCGAGAGTCATCACGAGCTCGAGCATGGTGGCGAGGGTCACGAGCACGACGACTTCGACTCGTTCTCGGTGACCCTCGACGGCGTCACCGGCAAGGATCACCTGCTGGCGACGATCGAGGCAACCATCCGCGCCCATGACGTGCTTCGCCTAAAAGGTTTTGCCGCGCTGCCGGGCGCCCCGGCCCGCCTCGCCATACAGGCGGTCGGACCGCGCGTCACCGCCTATTTCGATCGGCCGTGGAAGCCGGGCGAGAGACGCCAGACCGCGCTGGTGGTGATCGGGGAATCGCCGCTCGACCACGCGGCGATCACCCGCAGCCTCGAGGCGGCCGTCGCCGCGGCAGCCTAGCCCGTTACTGCCACCTGCCGCGCGGGCCGAGATGGTTCGGCCCGCACCGGCAGCCCGAACAGTGGCCGCAGCGGCGGAATACGCTTGATTGCCTCGGTCAGCACCACGCAGCCGACAACCGTGGCGGTGGTGATGATTGCGGCCTCCAGCCACACCGGCAGCAGCAGGCCGCCGACCCAGAACCCTACGGCCACGATGAGGGTCTGATGCAGGATGTAGTATGGAAACACCGCCCCGGTGAGGAAGCGCAGCATCTTGCCGTTGCGGTTGAGGGTGCGCTGCGCCAGCCCGAGCAGTGCGACGATCGTTGCCCACATGAACACCGTGCGCACCACCATCACCAGCGTCGCGAGACCTGGCTCGGCGCGCACCGCGCCCCAGTTGAGCCGTGCCGCCGCCAGCACCACCAGCAGCGCCAGCGCCAAGGCGACTGCCGCTCCGAAACGGCGCTGCACCGCGCGCCAAAATGCCGGGCTCTTGGCCGCAAACCAGCCGATCAGGACGATGCTGCAGAGCTCGGCATGGTTGGCCCAGTCATTGTAGAAGGCATGGGTCGAGGGGAAATGCGGCGCCAGCAACGAGGCGTAGCCGATGAACGGCAGGGTCGGTACCAGCAGCAACCGCCAGCCGAATGCCCCGCGTCCGAGCCACTCGAACAGCGCTTCGGCAGCGCCGTCGAGGCGTCGCAACAGCGGCAGCAACGCCACCACGACGAGCGTGTAGGCAAGGATGTAGACCAGATACCAGAGGTGGTTCCAGGTCGGCGTCAGGATCGAGAATTCCATGTCGAAGTCGAGATACTGGCCGTAGAACGCCCAGAAGTCCGAACCCGTCTCGCCATTCGAATAGAGCTCGAAATAGGCCTGCGGCGCACACACCACCAGCATGCCGAAAGCGATCGGTGCGAACAGCCGCATGAAGCGCCGCGGCACGAACTGGCTGAGCCGGCTTTTGTCGATGGCAAAGCGCAACGCGATGCCCGAGATCAGGAACAGCAGTGGCAGCCGCCATGGGTTGAGCAGCGCCATCACCGGCTCCAGCCACGGCCCGGCATGCGGGCTTTTCACGTGCCAGTCCCACGTCACGTAGAACATGCCGATGTGGTAGAGGATCAGCAGGCCGAAGGCTATGACGCGCAGCCAGTCGAGATCGTAGCGGCGCTCCGAACCGGAAGCCTGATTGGTGATCGTGGGAAGGGTCTGTGCTGACATGATGGCTCCAACCGCTGAGCGATTTGCAAGGGCTTCAGGGCTAGGGCAGGGCGCCCTGTCGCCCAATCGCGCTGGTGCGAGCGGCAAGCCGGCGGGACGAGCGGCGACCTGCGCCGACGGCCGTGGGACCAGCGGCGGCCCATGGGTGACCTATGGCGGCTGAGCTCACCGGCGAAGCCGCGCTGGAGCGCCGTGTCGCGCGCCGCGTCTGGGTCACCATGACGTTGTTCCTCGTCGCCATCGGCGTCCTCAACGCCCTCGGCATCCTCACCGAGGCGCAACGCGAGGGCCGGGTGCTCGACCCCCGCGTGCCGTTCATCCTCGAACTGTCGAGCGTCCTCGCCATGGTGGCGCTGGCGCCGCTGGTCATCCTGTTCGAGCGCCGCGTGCCCTTCACCGCCGAGACCTGGCGTTCTTCCCTCTGCTGGCACGCCCTTGGAAGCATCGTGTTTTCGTTGCTGCACATCGCACTGTTCATCGTGCTGCGCATCGCCGCCTTCGGCGCGATCCTCGGCTTGAGCTACAGCTTCTTCACCGACCCGCCGACCGACCTGCTCTACGAGTACCGCAAGGACATCTTCCCCTATGCCGTGCTGATTCTGATGCTCGGCCTGCAGCGCAGCCTCGAGGAGCATCGTCGTGAAGCCGAAGCGGCGCGGGCCGATGCCCGCCAGACCGGTAAGCTCACCCTCAAGGCCGGCGGCCGCACCATCTTCCTCGATGCGGCATCGCTCGATTGGGCCAGCGCCGCCGGCAACTATGTCGAGATCCGCGCCAATGGCGCCACCCACCTCGCCCGCATCAGCCTCGCATCGCTCGAACAACTGTTGAGCGATGCCGGCGTCGACGTCGCCCGGGTACACCGCTCACACCTCGTCAACCGCGCCAAGGTGCGCGAGATCGCCCCGGTCCGCGACGGCGATTTCCGCATCCGCATGGCGGATGGCTCCGAACTCCGCGGCTCGCGCCGCTACCGCACGTCGTTACCGGCATGATGCACCTGCTCTCCGCCCAGGCTGGCGCTCTGCAACAGGACGGCGAGGCCATTGACCTCGCCCAGACCCCGGCGCCGCTCATCTTCGCCTCCGCCGCTGACAGCGAGTTGGCCATGCTGGCTGGAGCGGCCGATCGGGCCGGCATTTCCGATCTGCGCCTCGCCAACCTCCTGCGGCTCAGCCACAACCTCTCGGTCGACCTCTGGCTCGACCAGACCGTGCAGCACGCCCAACTTGTGGTTCTTCGGCTGCTCGGCGGCGCGGCCTACTGGCAGTATGGCGTCGACGAGCTGACCGCCCTGGCGCTGAGCGGCAAGATCCAGCTCGCCCTGCTCCCCGGCGACGCCAACCCCGACCCGATCCTGCAGCAACGCTCCACCATCCATCCGGACGACTGGAGCAAGCTGCACAGCCTGTTTACTGCCGGCGGGCCTCAGAACGCTGACGCCCTCCTTTCGGCTTTCGCACAGCTTGCGCAGTCGTCACCCTCCCCCTCGCGGGGAGGGATCAAGGGTGGGGGGAGCCCCACACTCGATATCCAGGCTGCCCCCAAACCCTTCCACCGCTTCGGCCTATGGCATCCGGCGCATGGCATGCTCGACGCGCTCCCCGCCTCGCCGCATCCGAACGTCCCCATCCTGTTCTACCGCGCTGCCCTCGAGGGTGCCGGCACCGCGACGCTCGAAGCGCTGATCGCCGAACTGCAAGCGCGGTCGCTCAACCCGGTGCCCATCGTCGTCTCGACGCTGAAGGAGGGGGCCTGCATCCGCTTCGTGCAGGCGGCGTTCGCCGCGTATCCGCCGAGCGTCATCCTCAACCTCACCGGCTTCGCCTTGGGCCTCGATGGCCTCGACGACAAGCAGAACCCTTTTGCCGGCACCGACGCCCCGGTGATCCAGCTGCTGCAGGGAGGTCGGCCCGAAGCGCAATGGGCTGCCGATATCCAGGGCCTCACGGCGAAAGATCTCGCCATGCAGGTGGTCCTGCCCGAGCTCGACGGCCGCATCGGCATGCTGCTGGTCGGCCACAAGCACGACGCGGTGTGGCACGAGCGCACCCAATGCCCGCTCTCCGCCTACGCCCCCGACACGGACGGCATCCGCCGAGCGGTCTCGCTGGCGCAGAACTGGACGGCTCTGCGGGCCACGCCGCGCGCCGAGCGCCGCGTTGCAGTGGTCCTCGCCAACTACCCCATCCGTGATGGGCGGTTGGCCAACGGCGTGGGGTATGACGCACCGCAGTCGACGGTGGAGATTTTGCGGGCGCTGGAGGGGGCGGGGTATCGGTTCGGCCCCTCACCCGGCGCTGCGCGCCACCCTCTCCCTCAAGGGGAGAGGGAAGATGGAGGCGAGATCGTGCCGCATCGCCCCTCTCCCCTTGAGGGAGAGGGTGCCTCGCGCAGCGAGGCGGGTGAGGGGCAGTACCCCGCCACCGGTAACGACCTGATCGAACTGCTCCAGTCCGGCCCCACCAACGCTCACCCGGAACGCGGCAGCGGCATTCCGTGGCTCGTGAATCGCTACCGCGCGCTCTTCGCCGCCCTCCCGGCCAAGATCCAGTCCGAGGTTACCGCCCGCTGGGGCGATCCCGCCGCCGATCCGTTCGTGCGCGGCGACACGTTCCACCTTCCCGCGGTCCGCTTCGGCAACGTCGCCGTCCTGGTCCAGCCGGCCCGCGGCTATCACCTCGACGAGACTGCCAGCTACCACGATCCGGACCTCGTGCCGCCGCACGGCTACCTTGCTGCCTATCTGTGGCTGCGGCACGAGTTCGCCGCCCATGCCGTGATCCATAACGGCAAGCACGGCAACCTCGAGTGGCTGCCGGGCAAGGCCACGGCGCTCGACGCCGCGTCTTATCCCGCCGCGCTCTGGGCCGAGCTGCCGCAGCTTTATCCGTTCATCGTCAACGACCCCGGCGAAGGCACCCAGGCCAAGCGCCGGACCGGCGCGGTGATCATCGATCACCTGGTGCCGCCGCTCACCCGCGCCGAAACCTACGGGCCGCTGAAGGACCTCGAAGCGCTGCTCGACGAGTATTATGCCGCCTCCGGCATGGACCGCCGCCGCCTCGCCGGGCTCAGGAAACGCATCCTCGATTTCACCCGCGACACCAGGCTCGACCGCGATATCGGCCTCGTCCCCGACGAGTTCGAAACGCTCAGGCGCATCGACACCTTCCTCTGTGACCTGAAGGAAGCCCAGATCCGCGACGGCCTGCATGTGTTCGGCCAATCCCCCACCGGCCGCCTCGAGCGCGACCTGATCGTCGCCCTGGCGCGGGTGCCGCGCGGTGAGGGACCAGGGGATGCCTCGCTGATCCGGGCGTTGGCCGATGATCTGAAGCTTGGGTTCGACCCGCTGACAGCGGATCTGGGCGCAGTTTGGACGGGTCCGGTGCCGGTTGCTCCCCCCCTCCCAACCTCCCCCGCAAGGGGGGAGTTGCCGTTCGGTGGAGCCCGCCCGATTTTGCCACAAACACCAGCCGGCACCCTCCCCCTTGCGGGGAGGGTTGGGGAGGGGGGCGCCGCTCGCACCGTCGGCGATGTGGTCGAACGTCTCGAAAACCTCGCCGCTGAACTCGTCGAGGGCGGACAACCCGAACCCGATTGGCACGCCACCTCGGCTGTACTGGAGACGATAGAACACGTTATCCGCCCGCGCCTCGCCGCCTCCGGCCCGAACGAGCTCGCTTCCCTCCTCCTCGGCCTCGACGGCAAGTTCGTCCCACCCGGCCCTTCCGGCGCCCCCTCGCGCGGCCGCCTCGACGTGCTGCCCACCGGGCGCAACTTCTACTCCGTCGATATCCGCGCCGTGCCCACCCCGACCGCCTGGGAGCTCGGCCGGAAATCTGCCGAGAACCTGCTGGTCCGTCACTTCCAGGATCACGGCACGCCGCTGCGTTCCCTTGCGCTCTCCATCTGGGGCACCGCCAATATGCGCACCGGCGGCGACGACATCGCGCAGGCCCTCGCCTTCATCGGCGCCAAGCCGGTCTGGGACCCGTCCTCGCTCCGCCTCTCCGGTTACGAGATCATCCCCTTGGCGAAGCTCGGCCGGCCGCGTGTCGACGTCACCCTGCGTATTTCCGGCTTCTTCCGCGATGCCTTCCCGGCCCAAATCGCGTTGTTCGACAAGGCGGTCCGCGCCATCGGCGCGCTCGATGAACCCGAGGACCAGAACCCCATCGCTGCCCGCATGCGCACCGACGCGCTGGCGCTGATGAAATCCGGCGCCGATGATCGCGCTGCAGCGCTAGGCGCCGGCCACCGCATCTTCGGCTCGAAACCCGGCGCCTATGGCGCGGGCCTGCAGGGCCTGATGGATTCCGGTAACTGGGAGACAAAGGCGAACCTCGCCGAGGCATTTCTCAACTGGGGCCAATATGCGTACGGCGCCAATGCCGACGGCACGCCGGAGCGCGATCGTTTCGCTGCGCGCCTCTCCGACATCGAGGCGGTGGTCCACAACCAGGACAATCGCGAGCACGACCTGCTCGACAGCGACGATTACTACCAGTTCGAGGGTGGCCTCGCCGTCACCGCCGAGACCCTGACCGGCCGGGCCCCGGCCGCCTATCACAACGACCACTCTCGCCCGGAGCGGCCGCTGGCCCGTACGCTGGCCGAAGAGATTTCGCGGGTCATGCGCTCCCGGGTCGTCAATCCGAGATGGATCGATGGGGTGAAGCGCCATGGCTACAAGGGCGCCTTCGAGATCATCGCCACCGTCGACTACATGTTCGCGTTCGCCGCGACGACCGGCGCGGTCGCGACCCACCACTTCGATCTCGCCTTCGAAGCCTTCGTCGAAGACGATGCAACGCGTCGGTTCATTCAGGCCAACAACCGCTTCGGCTATGACGAACTGATCGAAAAGTTCAACGACGCCCGTCGGCGTGGCTTCTGGACGCCCAGGTCGAACTCGGCCTACCAGTGGCTTGGATCGTCCGGATGATCCAACACACCCGATTGTCATCCCTACGAAAGCAGGGACCCAACTCTCATCCAGCGGCGGCGGCGACATGGGCCTTCGCAGCAATGACATCCTCGGCTTGGAGCACACGATGACGGATAGACCGGCCAAGAAGACCGACCTGATGAGCGAAGCCGAGCGCGATGCCTATCATGCCGAAAAGATGCGGAAGAAGAAGGAGGCGCGGAACAAGATCCTCGCCACCAAGACCGAGGAGCGCGGCCTGCTCATCGTCCATACCGGCAAAGGCAAGGGCAAGTCGACCGCCGCCTTCGGCATGGTGTTCCGCGCCATCGGCCACGGCTTCAAGGTCGGGGTCGTGCAGTTCGTCAAGGGCGCCTGGAGCACCGGCGAGCGCGACGTGCTCGACAGGTTCCCCGATCAGGTGACCATCAAGGCGATGGGGGAGGGCTTTACCTGGGACACCCAGGACCGGCAGCGCGACCTCGCTGCCGCCCGCGGCGCCTGGGAGATGGCCAAGGAATTGATCGCCGACGAGAGCTACAAGCTCATCCTGCTCGACGAGCTCAACATCGTGCTGCGCTACGACTACCTGCCGCTCGACGAGGTGCTGGAGGTGCTGAGGAACAAGCCCCGCGACACCCACGTCATCGTCACCGGCCGCAATGCCAAGGACGAGATCATCGAACTGGCGGACCTCGTTACTGAAATGACCGAGATCAAGCACCCATTCCGCTCTGGGGTGAAGGCGCAGGCGGGGATCGAGTTTTAGGGGCTGAACGCGCTCCTCGAGGACTTGGAGGCACGCTGTATCTTGACCCACCGCATGTCATCCCAGCGAAAGCTCATAGGCGCTAAGTTATGGGGCTCCCGGTGCTTCGGAGCTGCGCTTATCGGCGAACTTGCCATAAGGCAGCACCCCAAAACTCGGTGTCATCCCTGCGAAAGCAGGGACCCAACTCACACCCCGCGCCAGCTGATAGATGGGTCCCTGCTTTCGCAGGGATGACAGCCGGTGAGGAGGAGAGGTGGTGCCTTCCATTGCCACTCCCGCCACGTCTGACTAGAAGAGCAACGGCCGAACCCTACTCCAGCCACCGCGTATCGAATTTCGGGCTGGCATGGATGTGGATGCTCTTCATCGGGCCGAGCGTCCTGAACTTGTGCGGTGTGTTGGCCGGCACCACCAGGATCTGCCCCGGTCCGGCTTCGATTTCCTCGTCGCCGACCGTGAACACGGCGCGCCCCTCCTCGACGATAAAGGTCTCGGGGTAGGGGTGGGTGTGTAGCCGCGGCCCGGATCCGGGCTCGATGCTGTCATGCAGGATCACCGTGACATTGGCCTCGCCGCCCTCCCACTCGCCGGATTGGCGCGTCGGGTGCATGGCCCAGTCCTCGCGTTGATAGACCCGGGCCATCAGCACCCTCCCTTCAGACTTTGCACCAGTTGCTCCACCACCGGCTCCATCGTGCCGAGGTCGACCGCCGAGTATTCCAGCCGGAACGCCGCATAGGCGCCGTCGCACAGCGCGATCATCCGCTGGTAGAGGATGCGCTTGCCCTGCGCGCCCGAAAAGCTCGCCCAGCTCGGCGTCACGGCTTCGTAGCTGATGGTCCAGCCGTCAGCCTCGACAAAGCCCTTGGATGAGCCGACTTCGCCTTCGAAGCTGTCTTCGGTGATATTGCCGCCCCACACCAGGAGCTTGCTGGCCCCGCCGCGGAAGGCGCGGCCATCGCCATTGTCGGCCTCCTTGCCCCATTCGAACCCCGGCGGCACGTCGATGGTGTAGCCGAAGCGGGCATTGTCATACTGGCCCCAGTCGGTGGCGAACACCGGGGCGGCAAGGACGATGAAAAGAAAACAAATCAAAGCGCGCATGGCGGTGAAGATCACCCGCCATGCGCCAGCCTGCAACCTCAAACCCGGCAGGTCTCAGGCGCCTTTCATCATCACCGCGGCAGCGAGCACGATGAACGCGACGATCAGGATCCAGAATGCGTAGGTACCAATGAACGCTATCGAGAATAACTGCCCAATCAGCGCAACGACTGCGATGACGACGGCGACGATGAACATGGTCTGGCTAGGCGCATTGAGAGTCATGAGAGATCTCCTGGGTCATGCACACCGCCAGACCTTAGGCGCGCCGCTGAATCGCGGCCATGCCACGCCCGGGGCTTTGCACAGCTTGTACCGCAGCGACCGCTGAGGCTCCGGGACGATCAACACTCACTGACAAAACTCGATTTTCATTGTTCGGCCGACAATTCCACGACAATACTCGCTCAGAATATCGGGCCTTGGGGAACTCGAGTAAGTGTTTGTACCCGAATTGGAACGGCTTGTTCGCGCCGTATTACTGTTGATCTGGGGCAGTCTGCTGGCGCTTCTGCTGTCCCTGCCGGCCTACGCGCAATCCTCCGCCATCGCCCGCATCCAGGCCACCGGCAAGCTCACCGTCGCGGTGTTCTTCGAGGATGTGGTGCCGTTCTTCTATATCGGCCCGGAGGGCAAGCTGGTCGGCGTCGATCCCGCTATCGCCGAGGACATCGCCGAAAAGCTCGGCGTGACGCTGCAATACAACCGCGCCGCCACCACCTTCGACGGGCTGATCGACGAAGTGGTCGAGGGCCGCGCCGATATGGCGATCAGCCTCCTCAGCGATACGCTCGAGCGCGCCGCGCGCGCCAGTTTCTCTCAGAGCTATGTCAGCGTTCGCCAGTTCCTGTTGATCAATCGCCTGCAGCTTGGCCGCCTTGTCGCTGCCGACCCCGAGCGCGCCAACGATATCCCGGCGTTGCTCAACAATCCGCAGTCGCGCATCGGCGTGATCGATGGCACGTCCTATGTCGGCTTCGTCGCCGAGGATTTTCCCGAGGCGCAGAACGTTGCCTTCGGCACCTGGCCGGAAATGCTTGCCGCGGTAAAATCCGGCGACCTGGTGGCGCTGATGTATGACGAGATCGAGATCGGCAACTGGCGCCTCGTCGATTCCGCCGGCGCCGTCGAGCTCAGGCCCTACCACCTCGCCGGCCACCCCGACACCATCGCCATCGCCCTGCCGCCCGGTCAGACCGACCTCAAGGCCTGGGTCGATCTCTACCTCACCAAGGCCAAGGGCAACGGCTTTCTCGATGGCGTGCTCAACGAGTACCTCTATTCGAAAGACAGGGCGCTGATCGATGGCTGAGGCACTGAAGGGCCGCCTTGGCCGGCTATTGCTCCACCCGGTGGCAATCTTTTCCGGGCTGGTCGCCGGCGGTGTGCTTGGTTGGCTCGACCAGGGCCAGCTGCCGGTTATCGGCACGCTCGGCGACATCTACATCCGCCTGTTGCAGATGTGCGTCATCCCGCTGCTGTTCACCGCCGTCGCTACCAGTCTCAGCCGGCTGTTCCTCGATGGCGCCGCCAATCGCTATTTCACCCGTCTGGTGCTGCTGACTATCGGCGGCCTTGCCCTTGCCGGCACCCTTGGCGTGGCGCTGGGCTATTGGGGCCAGCCCGGCGGCGAGTTGCAGCTCGCCGCGCGCGAGGTCATCGGCAAGGTGATCTTCACCGCCGAAGCTGCCGGCACCGGCGTCGACACCACCCATGCACAGGGTGTTTTCTCGGACCTCGTGGTCGGCATGTTCCCCGAGAACATTTTCGGCGCGCTGACGACCGGCAACAAGATCGCCATCCTGATGTTCGCCGTGCTGTTCGGCGTGGCGCTCGGTTCGATCGCCCGGGAGAAATCCGAGCGCGCCACCGCCTTGCTCGAGGCGTTCTACGACACCTTCATCAAGATCATCGAGTGGCTGATGTATGTGCTGCCGTTCGGCCTGTTCTGCCTCGCCTACAGCCAGGTCTCGGCCGTCGGGCTCGATGTGCTGTTCGCCATGACCAAGCTGGTGGTCTTCATCTATGCCGGCGCCATCGTTCTGATCGCGCTCTACTCGGTGCTGATCTGGTGGCGGGTCGGCGGCAGCTATCTCGCAACGCTCGGCGCTATGCGCGAGACGGTGGTTGTCGCCTTCGGCACCTCCAGCAGCTACGCCTCGATCCCATCGGCGCTGCGCGGCCTCAAGGAAGGCCTGCGGCTCGATCGCCGCGTCGTCGACCTGGCCCTGCCGCTCGGCATCACCCTCAACCCGCCCGGCTCCACCTTCCATTTCGCGCTGGCGACGTTGTTCCTCGCCAATCTCTACGGGCTTGCGCTCGATCCCGGCCAGATGGTGTTCGTGCTGTTCGGCGCCATGCTGGCCGGCGTCGCCGCCACCGGCGCCCCGGGCGTCGCGGCGCTGTCGATGATCTCGATCATCCTGGTGCCGCTCGGCCTGCCGGTCGAAGTGGCGATCATCCTCCTCGTCGCCATCGATCCGATCGTCGACCCGATTCTCACCGTGGTGAACGTCCAGGGCAATGCGGCGACGACGGCGCTGCTGGCGGGGAAGCCGGAGCCTGCCGAGGACCCATCAGCGGAAGCGGCAAAGTCACCGACCGCGGTGTAGGCGCTTAAGGGGCTATCGCATACGGGGAACTCAGGCACGGGTGGCTCCCGCGACCCCCTTGCATGTTGATTCTCGCCGACTCGTAGCAGGTTCGGTGATCCCCGGTCGGTGGCCGCCGGCCGGGGATCGGATGGGCGGGACCGTCACCCCCTGGGCATAGCACCGTAAGAGAGCTTG
>JAESFO010000360.1_pt1 | contig 55619 bp, 45 predicted proteins | sample 9269421 | NCBI WGS metagenome assembly JAESFO01 (sample SAMN14502839, study PRJNA617101) | algae metagenome | isolation source: Nostoc desertorum CM1-VF14 and co-occurring heterotrophs from rocky... | place: USA: Clark Mountains, San Bernardino, California | collected 2000-06-05 | reverse complement strand
TGTCGGTGCCGTTGAAGTTCGCGCCCGGCGTGTACGTGTAGGTGCCGTCGGCATTCACGACCACGGAGCCGTTGGCCGGCGGCGTGCCCGCCGCATAGCTCAGGCTGTCGCCGTCGAGGTCGACGCCTGTCACCTTGCCGCCCACGGGCGTGTCCTCGGGCGTGGTCAGCGTGTAGTTTGGCACGGTCGGTGCGTCGTTGGTCGGCGTGATCGTCACGTCCACAGTGCTGGTCACGGTGCCGCCGTGGCCGTCGCTGACGACGACGGTGAAGCTGTCGGTGCCGTTGAAGTTGGCGCCCGGCGTGTACGTGTAGGTGCCGTCGGCATTCACGACCACGGAGCCGTTCGAAGGGTCGCTGCCCTTGGCGTAGGTCAGCGCGTCGCCATCCAGGTCAGTCCCCGTCACTCGACCGCTGACGGGGGTGTCTTCGTTCGTCGTCTCGGCGTAGTTCGGGACCGTCGGCGCATCGTTCACCGGATCCACCGTCACAGTCACCGTGCTCGTCGTCGTCCCGCCCTTGCCATCACTCACCGTGACCGTGAAGCTGTCGCTGCCATTGAAGTTCGTCTTCGGCGTGTACGTGTACGTGCCATCGGCGTTGACCGTGACCGTTCCGTTCGCGGGGTCGCTGCCCTTCGTGTAGGTCAGCGCGTCGCCGTCCAAGTCCGACCCCGTCACTCGACCGCTGACGGGGAGGTCTTCATTCGTTGTCTCGGTGTAGTTCGGGACCGTCGGCGCATCGTTCACCGGATCCACCGTCACAGTCACCGTGCTCGTCGTCGTCCCGCCCTTGCCGTCACTCACCGTGACCGTGAAGCTGTCGCTGCCGTTGAAGTTCGTGCTCGGCGTGTACGTGTAGGTGCCGTCCGAATTGACGGTCACGGTGCCATTGGCTGGCGGCGTGCCCACCACGTAGCTCAGGCTGTCGCCGTCGAGGTCGACGCCGGTCACCTTGCCGCCCACCGGCGTGTCCTCGGGCGTGGTCAGCGTGTAGTTCGGAACGGTCGGTGCGTCGTTGGTCGGCGTGATCGTCACGTCCACCGTGCTGGTCACGGTGCCGCCGTGGCCATCATCGACCACGACAGTGAAGCTGTCCGTGCCGTTGAAGTTGGCACCCGGCGTGTACGTGTAGGTGCCGTCGGGGTTGACGACCACGGTGCCGTTGGCCGGCGGCGTGCCGACCGCGTAGCTCAGGCTGTCGCCGTCGAGGTCGACGCCGGTCACCTGGCCCGCGACAGGCGTGTCTTCGGACGTGGTCAGCGTGTAGTCCGGCGCGGTGGGTGCGTCATTGACGGGGCTGACCGTCACTTCGACCGTGCTGGTGGCCGTGCCGCCATTGCCGTCATCGACGATGACAGTGAAGCTGTCGGTGCCGTTGAAGTTGGCGCCCGGCGTGTACGTGTAGCTGCCGTCGGGATTCACGACCACGGTGCCGTTGGCCGGCGGCGTGCCCACCACGTAGCTGAGGCTGTCGCCGTCGAGATCGACGCCAGTCACCTGGCCCGCGACAGGCGTGTCCTCCGGGGTAGTCAGCGCGTAGTCCGGAAGCGTGGGTTCGTTGTTCGGCTGCACCGTCACGTCCACCGTGCTGGTGGTCGTGCCGCCCCGGCCGTCGGTGATGACGACAGTGAAGCTGTCGGGACCGTCATATCCGGGTTCAGGCGTGTACGTGTACTCGCCCGTTTTCGGGTCGATCACCACCGTGCCGTGCGCCGGCGGCTCTCCCAGCACATAAGTCAGCGTGTCTCCATCCGCATCCCGGGCGATCACCTGGCCGTTTCCGCTGTGGCCGGCACGCACTTCAATTGGATCGGCTTCACCTGTCGGCGGCTTGTTCAAGGGCGGCGGCGCAATGGGAGGCAAGGACATTCCCCCACCTCCTCCACCGCCACCCGCGGCGGCCGCGGCGCCAATTCCCAGCAACCCGAGGCCAGCGATGAGCCAGCCCGGCAGCCCCTCCGGTGCGGCAATAACCGGCACGCCGTCGAGCCATTCGATCTCGGTAAAGTGGAATTCGGACCAAGGTCCGGTGTATTGGCCCCACCAAAGGACGCCTGCGCCATCCTCCAGCACCAGATCGTTGCGGCCGCCTTGCGCATACGCATTGAAGAAGCCCTGCAAAACGGTCGAGCTCCCGTCGCGCAGCGTCAAAACCAGATCGCCGCCGCTCCGCTCGAATTGGACGACGCTCTCCGGAGCGATCTTCAGGTGAATGACGGAAGCCTTCTCGAGAGAAAGCGCTTCGACGCGAGTCTCCACGACTGCGCCACCATCCTTGGGAACAACTTGAATTTGCGTCATCTTCTTAAGAGGTAATAAGGCGCGCCACGCGGCGCTCCGATTTCGGGACAGGCAGATTAACCAATCGGTTGATCCATGAAAAACATCGCAATTGTTAGCGATTCATCGATTCGATCGCGCCTAATCTGCAACTTACACAAAGGTAAATGCAGTAAATGTGAATTAGTTGGCGCCTATTCGACGGCTTTAGGATTTGCGCGAAAAAAAGGCGCGCACGCCGAAATCAGCAGTCACGGCATCGCTAAAAAAAGCCGAATACCGCCTGCTGAATTCGATGTCGCAAATGGAAAATCACCGAATAGCTTCGGCGGATTGCGCGTGCCGCATATTGCAGCCCGTCGCAATTTGTTTCATGCGGCAAATCTCGCCATTTCTGACGGTTTCTGACCATCGCCTGGCCAGGCCCAGGACGGGCAGTGTCAGTTCGCGAGCACGTAACCGGTGCCGCGCACCGAATGCAGCGGCAGGCGCATGCCCACGTTCGCGGCCTTGCGTCGCAACCTGCTGGCGATCGCATCGATGCGGTGCTCGTTGAAATCGAACACGTCGCCGCCGAGCGCGCGGATCAGGTCATCGCGGCTCACCGCCGTGCCGCGCTGCCGGAAGAGGCAGCCGAGGAAAGCGCGCTCGCTGGTGGTCAGCGCCATGCGCCGGCCTTCGGGATCGCCGAGGATCCAGTCGCCCTCGAGCAGGCGCCAGTCGGCGGGCTCGGGCGCGGGTGCCGCGTTCGCCGGAGGTGCCGTCATGAGGCGCCGGCCGACGGCGTTCAGCGTTTCGGCCAGTTCCATCATGTTCACCGGCTTCACCAGGTAGGCATCGGCACCTTCGCGCAGGCCCAGCAGCCGGTCTTCGAGCTCGCCCCGCGCAGTGACCAGCACCAGGCCGAGCCGCCGCTGCACCGCGCGCAGGTGGGAAACGATCGCCAGTCCGCTTTCGCCGGGCAGCCCGATGTCCACCACTGCGATGTCGCAGGGCTGTACCGCGAAAGCCTTGTAGAACGATGAAGCATCGCCGAAGCCCTCCGCATCGAAGCCGAACTCGCCGAGCGCGAAGACGGTTTCTGCACGAATGTCTTCGTCGTCCTCGACCACATGGATGCGAAGAGCGGTACGCGGGCTCGGGGATGGCATGGCGCGGAAAGTATAAAGTCGCGCCCCAATGCGCCTTGACGTCGAAACCACTGGGGCAGGCCCGGGCCGCCTGCTCCTTCTTTTTTGCCTGTTGCTCCTGTGGTGCCTTGCGACGCCCGCCAGGGCGCTGGTGGTGTCGGCGTCCGACGGCCTCGCCCGCGGCCTCGAACTCTCCAGGGGCCTCGAGATCCAGCGCGATGCCTCGGGCCAGTGGCGCATTGGCGACGTCGCGAGTGGCGCGCAGCAGCACGGTTTCGCGCCACTCGAAGGGCCGGTGGAGGAAGGCTTCAGCCGCGAGGCGGTGTGGCTGCGCTTCTCGCTGGCGCGCACGCCCGATGCCCCCGCACGATGGCTGCTGCGCTTGCGACCGCCGCGCATCCACGAAGCCACGCTGTTTGCGCCGGACGGGCGCGGCGGCTTCGTCGAGACGCCGCTCGGCGACGCCCGCCCTTTTTCGGCGCGCGAGATCCCCGATCACAACTTCGTGTTCCCGGTCGACCTGTCGACCGAACCGGCTGCCTATTTCCTGCGGCTGCGCAACGACGGGCCGTCTCTGCGGGCCGAACTGGACCTGTGGCAGCCCGCTGGTTTCGAGCGTGATCGCACAGCCGACTACGCCATCATGGGCGTGCTGCTGGGCGCTGTCGTGCTCGCCGTCTGCATGAACCTGATCTTCGGAGCCTGGCTGCGAGACCGGCTCTACGCCCACTACGCGCTCTACGTCCTCTGCATCGCGGCGCTCTCCGTCAACCGCCAGGGATTCGCAGCGGAGTGGTTCCTCGGCGACCGGCCCGAGCGCGTTGCGCAGACGCTGCTGGCCGTCAACTGCTTCTTCAACATGGTGGGTACTGCGTTCATGGCGCGGATCTTCCAGTTCCGGCGCCATTGGCGGCCTGCGGCGCAGTTCTTCAATGCAGTGGTGGGCTACAACTTCGTTGCGTTCGTGCTGGCCTTGGCCGGCCATCACGCCGCGGTCGCGCCCTGGGTCACCGCGGGCAGCGCCGCGTCCACGCTGTTCGGCGCCGTTTTCGTCTGCTACCTGCTCTTCGTGCGGCGCCAGTTCCAGTACCTGCTGCCTGCCTCGGCCTTTGCGACAGGAACCTTGCTTGGGCTCTATGGGCTGCTGAAGCTCTGGCTCGGCGACCAGATGCCCGGCGTGACGCCCGACCGCATGTACTGGCTCGGCACCATGGTCCACCTCATCCTGCTGAACGTGGCCGTGGCCGACCGCACGCGGCGCGCCGAGCGCGACTACCGCGCCGAGCGCGAGCGCGTGCTCGCGGTGCGGCTCGAGGCCGAGCAGGCCCTGGAGGGCACCGTGGCGCGGCGCACCGCCGAACTGCAGCAGACCAATGCCGCGCTGCACGAGGAGATCGCGGCGCGTGCACGCCTCGAAGCCCGGCTGCGCGAGTCGCTCGAGGTCGAGCGCCAGGCGATCGCCCAGCAGCGCGAGTTCGTCTCGATGGTGTCGCACGAGTTCCGGACGCCGCTGACCGTGATCGACGGCGCGGCGCAATCGCTCGACATCTCGAAGCTCGGTGCGGAACCGGTGGTGAAGCAGCGCACCGAGCGCATCCGGCGCGCGGTGCAGCGCCTCACGATGCTGATCGAGAACATCCTTCTGGCGGACCGCCTGCAGCCGGAGAACCGGGCGTTGCGTGTCGATGCCATCGACCTGACCGCACTCGTGCGTGGACTGTGCGAAAGCTCCCACTTTCCCGCCGCTTCGCGCTTGGTGCTCGAGGTACACGACCCCGTGTCGACGGTGCGCGGAGATCGCGCGCTGCTCGAGATCGCGCTCCAGAACCTCATACAGAACGCGTTGAAGTATTCGCCGGCGGAGCAACCCGTCCGGGTTGTGCTGCGGCAGGCAGGCGACGCCGTGCAAGTCGATGTGATCGACCGCGGGCCCGGCGTTGCAGCGGCCGACGCGGACCGCATCTTCGAGAAGTACTTCCGTGCCGAAACCACGGGCGCGGTGGCGGGCACGGGCCTGGGCCTGCACCTGTCGCGCGAGATCGCGGTGCGCCATGGCGGCCGCGTGGTGCTGCACGAAACGTCCCGCGCAGGGTCGACGTTCCGCCTCGAACTTCCGATCGCGAAGCTCGAACCCGACGCGTGAGCGGCGGCGTCCAGAACGGTCAGTAGTCCAGCCGGACGGTCAATCCCAGCGTGCGCGGCGTTCCGACCGATGCCACGTAGGCACCGTTTGCAGTGGAGGCCACGGTCGGGAAATACTTCTTGTTGAGCGCATTGCGCAACCAGAGGGAGATGCTCCAGATTTCAGTGCCGCGTGCCACCTTCCAGCCGGTGGCGATATTCAGCAGCCCATAGGCTGCGATGCGCGAGTGGACCGAGCCGTCGAGCGTGCCGTCCTGTGCGGACCGCCACGCGTACGCCGCCGACACGAAGTGCTGGGTGGTGGGGCTCACGGGCCTGCGGTATTCGGCGCCGACATTGAATGTCCAGCGCGGTGCCCCGGCAACCTGCCGTCCGGTCAGGCTGCATCGTGCCTGCGGCAGGAATGCGCGTTCTGACGGGCACGGCGCGTCGTCGTAGCGTCGATAGCGTGCATCGTTGAAGGCAGCGTTGGCCCACACGGTCAGCCCGCGCGCCGGTCGGGCGCTGGCATCGAGTTCCAGTCCCCGGCTGCGGAGATCGCCGGCGTTCGTGAGGATCTCGACGTAGTTGCCCGCGCCTGCACCGGCCGGCACGAACATCGACGTCTGATAGCCGCGCACGCCTGCCAGGAAGGCATTCAGGTTGAGTGTCAGACGGTCGTTCCACAGGCTGCTCTTGAAGCCGACGTCGAGGCTGTCCACACGTTCGGGCCCGATGATCAGCGACGAGGCGCCGAGCGGGCCGGGCGCCGCACCCGGCCCCGCCAGGTTGATCCCGCCCGACCGCTCGCCGTGCGAAAAGCTCGCGTAGCCGATCGTGCCCTCATCGAGCCGGTAGCTCGCACTCAGCAGCGCCGACGGGCTGGTCTTTCGGATCGCCAGCGGACCTGTGTCATAGGCCCCCAGCACGATCGGACGATTGCGCAGGAACGCAGTGGCGGGGGCACCACCGGTCGAGTCGCCGCGATGGGTGCGCGCGTCCTTGCGCTCATGCGTGATGCGCAGGCCGGCCGTGAGGTCGAGCTTGGACGTCGCGTGCCACGTCGCCTGGGAGAAGAGCGCGAAGCTCTCCGTGTCGAGCGCGCCGAAGCTCACCGTGCTCGCGTTGGCGAGCACCGGCAACGACGTTCCCTGCAGCACGATGTCGGCCCGCGGACCGAACACGGTGAAGATCTCGTTGCGCATGCGCTGGCGCATGTAGAAGGCGCCCACCACATGCTCGACCGCACCACCGGGGGGCCCGGCGTAGCGCAGCTCCTGCGAGAACTGCTGCTGGCGCACGCGGGAGCCGCCGTCGATCAGCACGGGGATGTTGAGGTTGTCGTTGGTCGTCGGCGAGAACTTCCAGGAGCGGCCGGCGGTGATGGAGGTGACCGTGGCGCCGGACCCGAGCTTCCAGTTCGCTTCGGCCGACACGCCGCCGTGGTCGAGATCGACCCGCTCCACGCCGTCGGTGTTGACCGCATAGCGCCGCGGGTCGGTGACGATGCCGGTGGCGCCACCCGCCCGGGCGCGGGCCGCAGCCGGGCCGCTTCCCAGCGAGTAGATGACGCGGGTGCCGTAGGTGGAGCGCTCCCGGTGCTGGTCGGCGATCAGGCGCAGGCTGAAGGCGTCGCCCCGGCGCAGCAGCCACTGGCCGCGAATGCCGGACCGATTGCCTCCGTTGACGCTGCCGCCGTCGTGGAGGTTCTCGATGCTGCCGCGTTCATGGGTGCCGTACACCAGCAGCCGGCCCGCCGTTTCTTCCGACAAGGCGCCCGAGAAGATGGCTTGCCCCTGCGCCAGGCCGCGCTGCCCGATCGAGAGTTGCAGGCTGCGCTCGGTCTCGCGGCTCGGCGGCCGCGTGTGCAACGCGAGCACGCCGGCGGTCGTGTTCTTGCCGAACAGCGTGCCTTGCGGCCCGCGCAGCAGGTCCACCCGCTCGATGTCGAGCAGGTCGAATGTCGCCATGCCGGCGCGGCCCAGGTAGACGTTGTCGAGGTAGACGCCCGTGCTGCCCTCGAGCCCGTCGTTCGATGGGTTCTTTCCAACGCCGCGCACCGCGATCGCCGATTGCCGCGGATCGCCGAAGGTGATGCTGGTACTCGGCAGCCATTGCTGCAGGTCTTCGAGCCGGTAGCTTTGCTGCGTCGCCAGGGCCTCGCCATCGATCGAGGTCAGCGGGATCGGCACTTGCTGCGCGGCCTCCGAACGGCCTCTGGCACTCACGGTGACGGCCGGGAGCGTTTCGCCCTCGCCCGAAGGCGCCGGCTGCGCATGGGCCGCCAGGGCGAGCCCGAAGGTGAGAGCGCTGACAACCAGGGAACGCGGGAGGAACTCGCATCGGCAAACGCGGCCAGCCATGCGCGAACGCTCAGAGGGACGCTCTCTTCCGAAACACGTTGGTGGCGGGCATGAGGAGAAGGAGGAGGGCGTCACCCTGCTGAGCCCCTACTCCACCGTCACACTCTTCGCCAGATTCCGCGGCTTGTCCACATCGGTCCCGCGCGCGCAGGCCGTGTGGTACGCCAGCAATTGCAGCGGCACCACGTGCAGGAGCGGCGACAGCGCGCCGTAATGCTCGGGCATGCGGATCACGTTGAGGCCCTCGGCGCCCTTGATCCTGGTGTCGCCGTCGGCCAGCACGTAGAGCACGCCGCCGCGCGCGCGCACTTCCTGCAGGTTGCTCTTGAGCTTTTCGAGCAGGGCATCGTTCGGCGCCACCGCCACCACCGGCATCTCGCTCGTGACGAGCGCGAGCGGGCCGTGCTTGAGTTCGCCGGCGGCGTAGGCCTCGGCGTGGATATACGTCACTTCCTTGAGCTTGAGCGCGCCTTCGAGCGCGATCGGGTAGTGCAGGCCGCGACCGAGGAAGAGCGCGTTGTCCTTGCGCGCGAAGTCCTCGGCCCAGCCGATGATCTGCGGCTCGAGCGCGAGCACCGACTGCAGCGCGACCGGCAGGTGGCGCATCTCCTTCAGGTAGCGCGCCTCGTCGGCCTCGCTGAGGCGGCCCTTGCTCTGCGCGATGGCCAGCGTGAGCAGGAACAGGCCGGCCAGCTGCGTGGTGAAGGCCTTGGTCGAGGCCACGCCGATCTCCACGCCGGCGCGCGTGATGTAGGCGAGCTTGCACTCGCGCACCATGGCGCTCGTGGCCACGTTGCAGATGGTGAGCGTCTGCTCCATGCCGAGCGAGCGCGCATGCTTGAGTGCGGCGAGCGTGTCGGCGGTCTCGCCCGACTGGCTGATGGTGACCACCAAAGTCCGCGGGTCGGGCACCGACTCGCGGTAGCGGTATTCGCTCGCGATCTCGACCTGGGTCGAGATCTTCGCGATGCCCTCGAGCCAGTACTTGGCGGTGCAGCCGCTGTAGTAGCTGGTACCGCAGGCGAGGATGAGGATCCGGTCGATGTCCTTGAAGACGCGATGCGCGCTCGCGCCCGTGGCGCCGTCCTGCCCGATGCCGTCGAACAGCTCGGGCACGATGCCGGCCACGCCTTCGAGCGTGTCGCCGATGGCGCGCGGCTGCTCAAAGATCTCCTTCTGCATGTAGTGGCGGTACGGGCCGAGCTCGGCCGCGCCACTGTGCGCGAGCACGGTGCGCACGGTGCGTTGCACGGGCTTGTGCTGGCGATCGACGATCCAGTACTTGCCGGGCTGCAGGTCGACCACGTCGCCCTCTTCGAGGTAGACGATCTGGTCGGTCACGCCGGCCAGGGCCATGGCGTCGCTGGCGAGAAAGTTCTCGCTGCCGTCCTTGCCCGCGCCGAGCACCAGCGGCGATCCGGCACGCGCGCCCACCACGCGCTGCGGCTCGTCGCGGCAGATCACGGCAATGGCGTAGGCGCCGTGCAGTTGCAGCACCGCGGCCTTGACGGCTTCGAACAGGTCGCCGTCGTAGAGGCTGTCGACCAGATGGGCGATGACTTCGGTGTCGGTCTGGCTCTCGAAGACGTAGCCCTTGGCTTCGAGCGCCGCGCGCAGCGGCTCGTGGTTCTCGATGATGCCGTTGTGCACGAGCGCGATGCGGCCCGGCCGGGCGCCCTGCGCATCGGCGCCCGGGCCGTGGCTGAAATGCGGATGGGCGTTGTGCACGGCCGGGGCGCCGTGCGTGGCCCAGCGCGTGTGGGCGATGCCGGTCAGGCCTTCGACGTGGTCCTCGCGCACTTGCACTTCGAGCTCGGCCACGCGCGAGGTGGTGCGCGCACGGGCCAGGCCGCCCGCGTGCACCGCGACGCCGCAGGAGTCATAGCCGCGGTATTCGAGGCGCTGCAGGCCCTGGACGAGGACCGGAACGATGTTGCGATGGGATGCCGCGCCGACGATGCCGCACATGGTGTTTGCCTTTTACGAGAAGCTGATCAGAACAGCCGTCGATGGTAGGCAGCAAGATAAGAAATATGCATTCAAAATTTACCTGCTTTCGACTATCTATTTCAAATCTAAGTTGGATCGAACATTTATTTCATAAACTGTCTGGCTATGGAATTAGATGCCGTCGACCTCCGCTTGCTCGAAGCGCTCCAGCAGGACGCCTCGCGCACCAACCAGCAACTGGCAGCTGACGTGGGCGTCTCGCCCCCCACCTGCCTGCGGCGCGTGCAGCGGCTGCGGCAGGAGGGCCTGATCGAGCGGCAGGTGGCGCTGTTGTCGCCCGACCGCCTCGCGGCCGTGCAGGGCCACGGGCTGCAGGCGGTGGTCGAGATCTCGCTCGACCGCCAGGACGCGGCCGCGCTCGACGCTTTCGAGGCGCGCGTGATTGCCGACGATGCGGTCCAGCAGTGCTGGCGCGTTTCGCCGGGCCCGGACTTCGTGCTGGTGGTGGCCGCGCGCGACATGCCCGCCTACGGCGCGCTCGCGCAGCGCCTTTTCACGGCCGATGCGAACGTGCGCAACGTGCGGGCCTTCTTCAGCCTGAAGCGCGCGAAGTTCGAGCCCCGGCTGCCTATTTCTTCTGCTTCTGCGGCCGCTGCCAGTCCGCAAAGCTGACCGGCTTGCTGCGCGCGACCGTGAGCGCACCGGGCGCGGTCGACTTGTTGACCGTCGAGCCGCCGCCGATGGTGCCGCCCGCGCCGATCGTGACGGGCGCCACCAGCACGCAGTTGCTGCCCACGTGCACGTCGTCCTCGATGATCGTCCGGTGCTTGTTGGCGCCGTCGTAGTTGGCCGTGATGCTGCCCGCGCCGTAGTTGACGCGCCGACCCACGGTGGCGTCGCCCAGGTAGGCCAGGTGGTTGGCCTTGGCGCCCTCGGCCAGGGTCGAGTTCTTGACCTCGACGAAGTTGCCGATGTGCACCTCGGCGCCGAGCTGCGCGCCGGGCCGCAGCCGCGCGAACGGGCCGACCAGCGCGTTCTCGCCGACCGACACGCCGGCCTTCTCGCCGTCGATGTGGGTGAACGGGTGGATCACCGCGCCCGCCTCGATGCGCGCATTGGCGATCACGCAGTTCGCACCGATGCGCACGCCTTCGCCAAGGAACACCGCGCCTTCGAACACGCAGTTGACGTCGATTTCGACGTCGGTGCCGCAGGCCAGCGTGCCGCGCAGGTCGAAGCGCGCCGGGTCGGCAAGCCGCACCCCCTGCGCCATCAGCGCATCGGCCTGGCGCAGCTGCCAGGCGCGCTCCAGCGCGGCGAGCTGCGCGGGGCTGTTGATGCCGGCGACCTGCAGCGCATCGGCCGTGACGTGCGCCACCACGGGCACGCCGTCGGCGGCGGCGAACTTGACGATGTCGGTCAGGTAGTACTCGCCCTGCGCATTGCGGTTGTCCAGCCGCGCGAGCCAGCCCTTGAGCAGCGCCGCAGGCACGGCCATCATGCCGCTGTAGACCTCGCGGATCGCGCGCTGGTCGTCGCTGGCGTCCTTCTGTTCGACGATGGCGCGGACCTCGCCCCCGGCCTCGGCGCGCACGATGCGGCCGTAGCCCGTGGGATCGGCGAACTCGATCGTGAGCAATGCGAGCCGCCCGCCCGCGCTGGCGGCGATCAGCGCGCGCAGCGTGTCTTCGGCGATCAGCGGCACGTCGCCCGAGAGCACCAGCACGGTGCCGTCGTCGGGCAAGAGCGGCATCGCCTGCTGCACCGCGTGGCCGGTGCCCAACTGCGGCTCCTGGCGTGCGAACTGGAGGGTGCCGCCGGCGGCGGGCGCGGCCATGGCGGCCTCGACCTCGGGCGCGCCGTGGCCGGTGACCACCACCACATGGCGTGCGCCAAGGCGCGCCGCGGTGTCGGTGACGTGCGCGAGCAATGCGCGGCCGGCCAAACGATGCAACACTTTGGGCAGCCTGCTCTTCATGCGCGTGCCCTTGCCGGCCGCCATGACGACCACGTCGACCGGCCCCTGGTTCTCTTGCGAAATCTGATTCATGCGTCTTTCTACTCGAATGTCGTGTTGCGCCAAGCTGGCGCGGATTATCGGCGTGCTGCTGGTGGCCGCCGCGCTCGGGGCCTGCAGCACGGTGCGCCTGGCCTACAACAACCTGCCCGAACTGGGCTATTGGTGGCTCGACGGCTACCTCGATTTCGACGGCTCGCAGACCCCCAAGGTGCGCGACGAGCTGGCGCGGCTGCTCGAATGGCACCGCCGCAACGAGCTGCCGCGCGTGGCCGTCCTGCTCCAGGAGGCCGAGGCGCTGGCGCCCGGTGAGGTGAGCGCCGGCCAGGCCTGCCGCATGGCCGGGCAGATCCGCGAGCGCCTGCTCGCGGTGGCGCTGCAGGCGGAACCCGCGATCGCCGACATCGCGTTGGGCCTGGGCGCGGCGCAACTGCAGCAGCTCGAGCGCAAGTACGCGAAGATCAATGCCGAATACCGCAAGGAATGGCTCGACCCCGGCAGGGCCGAAACGTTCGAACGGCGCTACGACCGCTTCCTCGAACGCCTCGAAGACTTCTACGGCCGCCTCGAGCCCGCGCAGCGCGACCTGCTTCGCCAGCAGATCGCGCAGTCGGTGTTCGATCCGAGGCTTGCCGATGCGGAGCGCCGGCAGCGGCAGCAAGAGGTGTTGGCGCTGCTGCGCGGCTTCCAGGCCGACCGCCCGCCGGCGGCCGAGGCACGCGCTGCGATCCACGCCCACGTGCTTCGCATCGCCGATCCGCCACCCGGCCCCTGGCGCGAGCACCAGCAGGCGCTGCTCGAGGAGGGCTGGCGCAACCTGGCAGCGCTGCACGGCGTCACGAGCGCCGGCCAGCGCGACAAGGCCGCGCGCCGGCTGCAGGCCTACCGGGACGATCTGCGGCAGTTGATGGCGGCGGCGCCGTGATGCGGCGCAGCTAAATCAGCGGCGTCGGCCGCATCGGCCGCTCGAAGTAGTCGCCCAGCCTTTCGAGCGCATGCGGCTCGAGGATGCGCAGCCAGCCGGCATCGAGCTTGTAGAGCCCGAGCGCCTGGAGCTTGCGCAAGGTCTTGTTGGTGTGCACCAGCGACAGCCCGAGCGCGTCGGCGATGTGCTGCTGGCTGAACGGAAACTCCACCCACTCGTCGCGCACCATGCCGACGCGCTGCGCGCGCCGGTACAGGTGCATCAGCAGCATGGCGACCCGCTCGCTCGCGTTGCGGCGTCCCGCGGTCACGAGGTTGTCGTCGACCAGCTTTTCCTCGCGCGCGGCGAGCCAGGTGATGCTGTAGCCGAGCTTCGGCTGGGCATGGAAGAGTTCCCAGAGCCGGGCGCGCGGAAAGGCGCAGAGGGTGGTGTCGGTCACAGCCTCCACGCCGTGCGTCTGTCCGTCGGCGAATTCGTCCTGCAGCCCGATGAAGTCGCCCGGCAGCAGGAAATTCAGGATCTGGCGCCGGCCGTCGCTGAGCGTCTTGAAGCGGAAGGCCCAGCCGGCATAGATGGTGAACAACTCGGGGCTGGGCCGATGCTCGTCGATGATCGCGCGCCCGGCCGCGACATGGCGCGATCCGGTCCTGAACGCCTGGATGGTCGCGAGTTCGTCCTGCGACGCGGGCAGGAAGGCGTCGAGCCGCCGCAGCGCGCAGTCGTCACAAGGGTTCGGGCCTGCGGGCGGCGGCGCGGGAAGGGCGTAGTCATCGGATCTCACGCCGCACTATAGGTCCTTTGCCTATGTCTTTTGACATTTCTAGCGTCCCCGGAGCTCCCTAAACTTCGCTCGCCTTTTGCCTCCGAACGCATGACAGAACAACAAGCACTTCACGAGATCTTCTACTGCAGCCTTCTGACGCAAGACCTGCCGCCGGCCACTGTCGGCGCCATCGTGACCCAGGCCCGCGTGCGCAATGCACAACAACGGATCACCGGCCTGCTGGTGTTCGACGGCATGCGCTTCTGCCAGCACCTCGAAGGCCCCCTCGGCGCCGTGGAGACGCTGATGGACCGCATCGGCCGCGACCCGCGGCACACGGCGGTGCGGGTGCTCTACCGCGGCGCGCTCGACAGCCGCCGCTACAACGGCTTCGGCATGGGCCTGGCCGAGAGCGAGGGCCCCGACCTGATGGCCGGCGTCCATGCGCTCGACGGGGAGGCCGCGCTGAAGCACTTCCTGGCGCTGCGGCCCAGCTTCGACATCAGCATCTGAATCGGCCGGCCACGAAAAAGGCGGCCGAAGCCGCCTTCCGTCCGTGGGAAACACGCGCTGCCCGAAGGCAGGCTCAGGCCGGATCCCACGAATAGGTGGCACCGTAGCCGTCCCAGGCTTCCATCACGATGCGCCGGCCGGCGGCCACCGCGAGCGACTCGCCCGGCGCGAGCACGAGGTCTTCGCTCGCGGAGGCTGCATTGGCGTCGGCCGTGACCCAGACCCGCCCCTGCTTGATGCGCAGCACGCTGGGCGTGCGCGCGCGCAGGCTCATGGCCTCGCCAGGTGCGATCTGCCAGGCACCACGGCGCACGGCCGGCGGCACGGCCGCGGTGGTGCGGGCGGCGCCCGGCAGGGCGGCGAGCGATTCATTGGTGCAGACGGCGGTGGACATAAGAGGCTCCTTGGCTGGGCCGCTGCGCGTTAACAGGACGGGAGGTTTGCGCAGTTCGGGAATGAATGATCGGTTTCGGGGCGTTGGCAGTCCAATGAAAACGAAGTAGCCTACTGATTCCGATTTCGCATCAATGCCGGCTCCGACCCTCCATGCAGCACTCGCAAACCCACCTGCGCTCCCGCCCGATCTCCGCCGGCCACCTGCGCGCCTTCGAGGCGGTGGCGCGCCACCTGAACTTTCGCGCCGCCGCCGAGGAGATGGCGCTCACCCAGTCCGCGGTCAGCCGCCAGATCCAGTCGCTCGAGGAAGAAGTGGGCGTGGCGCTGTTCCTGCGCCACACGCGCGCGGTGGAGCTCACGAGCGCCGGCGCGCAGCTGCTGCTCGCGGTGCAGCAGTCGCTGCCGCGCATCGACACGGCCGTGCGCCAGATCCGCCAGAGTGCGGGGCGCAAGAGCGTCTCGCTGACGACCTTTGCGTCTTTCGCATCGATGTGGCTGATCCCGCGGCTCGAGGCCTTCCAGCGCGACAACCCCGAGATCGACATCCGCATCGACGCCAGCGACGTCGCGGTCGACCTCGAGGTGGCCGACGTGGACATCGCGCTGCGCTACGGCCCGCGCGAAACCATGCCGGCCTCGGCGCTGCGCCTGTTCGGCGAAACGCTCACCCCGGTGGCGAGCCCGTGGCTGCTCAAGAGCAGCCCGCCGGTCAAGACGCCGGCCGACATCGCGCGATTCACCTTGATCGAAGCGGGCGACGCGCACCGCTCGCACCTCGAGTGGCTGACCTGGCGGCGCTGGTTCGAACTGAACGGCCTCGAACGGGCGCAGCCGCGGCGCTGGCTCTACTTCAACTACGCCTACCAGATGGCCCAGGCCGCGCTCACCGGCCAGGGCGTGGTGCTGGCGCGCAGCTCGCTGATCGCCGAGAGCCTGGCCAACGGCGACCTCGTCGAGGTGCTGCCGCAGCACCGCATGGATTCGCCGATGGCCTACTGGCTCATCGCCGGTCCGCGCCAGGCGCTGCGGCCCGAGATCAAGGCGTTCTCGGACTGGCTGCAGGCGCAGGCCGTGACCACGCGCGAAACCATCGGCGAGGTCCCCGACCCCGACACCGTCGATAACATCGATTGACGCCCCCCGAAGCGCCTGCGGCGCCTCCCCCCACTGGGGGGCAACACCAGCGGCCCGGCAAAGCCGGTTCCGCGGCGTTCACGCTTGGGCCCTGACACTTCAAGCGCCATGGGACTGACGAGGGCCCGGTCAGCCCACCGGCCAGACCACGCCGTTGTCATTCAGGATCGCGTCGAGCGGCAGGTCGTGCGGCTCGGGCTGGTATTCCTCGAGAAAGCCGTTCGTGAAGCCGAGGCCGACGGTGAACGGCCGCGGCTCGAGCGTGGCCAGGGTGCGGTCGTAGAAGCCGCCGCCGTAGCCCAGGCGGTAGCCGCCGGCGCTGTAGCCCACGCAGGGCACGAACAGCAGCGTCGGCACGATGAGCTCGGTGTCCTTGGGCTTCGGAATGCCGTAGGCGTCTTCTTCCATCTGGCAGCCCGGGTACCAGGCGTGGAAGGTCAGCGTCTTGTGGACCTTGTTCATCACGGGCAGGCCGATGCGGCGGCGCTGCGGCTCGTCCATCAGTTCGCCGTCTTCCTTCCAGCGGTGCAGCGCGGGCAGCGGGTCGAACTCGCCCTTGATCGGCCAGTAGGCGCCGATCACGGTGTCGGGGCGGCCCACCAGCCAGATGCGCATCACGCGCTGCAGCAGGTCGGCCCTGGCCAGCCGGTCGGGCATCTCGAGGCGCTGCTCGATGAGTGCCTTGCGCAGTTGTGCCTTGAGAAAACTTGCGGTCGCCGAGGTGCCGGCATCCTGTGACTTGTCCATAATCCCCCGATGCAGTTCCCGAGCATTTTGGCACCCAAGCACCACAGCCCGCGCCGAGCGGCCTCCGCACTGGTCGTTTCCGCCGTCCTGGCCACCGCCGCCCTGCTCGCGCAGGCGCCCGCCGCCGCGCAACAGGCCAACAGCAACGACGATGTGCTGGTCCAGATGAAGCAGGCCTACCAGCGCGGCGACAAGGCGCGGCTGGCCGCCCTGTTGCCGCAGGCCCGCGGCCATGCGCTCGAGCCCTGGGCCGCCTACTGGGAGCTCAAGGCACGCCTGAAGGAGGCCCTGCCGAACGAAGTGCAGGACTTCTTCGCGCGCTACCCCGGCACCTACCAGGAAGACCGGCTGCGCAACGACTGGCTGCTGGTGCTGGGCGAGCGCCGCGACTGGGACGGCTTCTCGGCGGCGCTGCCGGGCTTTCGCATGAACGACGATCCGCAGGTTCGCTGCTACGCGATCCTGGTGGAGTCGCTGCGCACCGGCACCGCCACCCAGGCCCAGGCCGACGAGGTGCGCCGCAACTGGCTCGGCCAGAAAGAGGCGGACGACGGCTGCCTCACCGCGGCCGACCGCATGGTTGCGGCCCGGCTGATGTCGCCGAACGACGCCTGGAAGAAGGCGCGCCTGGCGATGGAAGTCAATCGCGCGCAGGCCGCGCGCGGCGCCGTCGCCATCGCCGCGCCCGACGCGCTGCCGCTGTTCGAAGAGGTCAATGCCAGCGCCGCCAAGTTCCTCGCGGGCCGCGCCTTCGTGGCGGCCAAATCGCGCAAGGAGATCGTCGTGCTGGCGCTGATCCGCATCGCCATGGCCGACCCCGAACAGGCGGCGTTGCAGCTCGACAGCAAATGGGGCCCGATGCTCTCGGCCGAAGAGCGCAACTGGCTCTGGGGCACCATTGGCCGCCAGGCCGCGAACAAGCTCTCGCCGCTGGCCGGCAGCTACTTCGCCAACGTCACGAAGAACAGCGACCTTTCCGACGACATGCTCGGCTGGCGCGTGCGCGCCGCGCTGCGCGCCGGCAATTGGAAGGACGTGGCGCCCGCCATCAACGCGATGAGCGAGAGCGCCCAGCTGGAGCCCACCTGGGTCTACTGGAAGGCGCGCGCACTCGGCACCGCGGGCGGCGACGAGCGCCGCGCGCAGGCGCGCGAGCTCTACCAGAGCATCGCGGGCACGCGCGGCTTCTACGAAATGCTCGCGCTCGAAGAGCTGGGCCAGCGCATCGTGGTGCCCACGCGCCCGGCGCCGCTCACGGCCGAGGAGAAGAACGCAGCGCGCACCAATCCGTCGCTTGCGCGCGGGCTCTACGCGATCTCGATCGGGCTGCGCTCCGAGGGCGTGCGCGAGTGGAACTACGCCACCAACCTGCACGACCGGGGCGGCATGGACGACCGCGCGCTGCTGGCCGCGGCCGACCTGGCCTGCCAGCGCGAGGTCTGGGACCGCTGCATCAACACCAGCGAGCGCACCAAGGGCGCGATCGACGCCGAGCAGCGCTTCCCGATGCCCTTCCACGACACGGTGCTGCGCAAGAGCCAGGAGATCGGGCTCGACCCGGCCTACGTCTACGGCCTGATCCGCCAGGAAAGCCGCTTCATCATGGATGCCCGCTCCGGCGTCGGCGCCTCGGGCCTGATGCAGGTCATGCCCGCCACCGCGCGCTGGACGGCGCGCAAGATCGGCATGACCGACTTCACGCCGGGCCGCATCAACGAGCGCGAGACCAACATCACGATCGGCACCAACTACCTGAAGCTCGCGCTCGACGATTTCGACGGCTCCATGGCGCTGGCCGCGGCCGCCTACAACGCCGGCCCCGGCCGGCCGCGCAGCTGGCGCAACGGGCCCGTGCTCGAAGCCGCGATCTGGGCCGAGAACGTGCCCTTCAACGAGACGCGCGACTACGTGAAGAAGGTGCTCGCCAACACCACCAACTACGCGGCGCTGATCAGCGGCCGTCCGCAGTCGCTCAAGCAGCGCCTCGGCCAGGTCGGGCCGCGCAATGCAGCCGAGCCCGAACCCAACAAGGACCTGCCTTGAAATGACCTGGACCACCGAGGTGCTCGACACGGTGGCGGCCGAGTTCTCGGACGTGGGCGATGTCGCCCAGCTCACGCGCATCGTGGTGCGGCTCATGCTCGCGGCGGTGCTCGGCTTCATGCTCGGTTTCGAGCGCGAACAGCACGGCAAGGCGGCCGGCGTGCGCACCCACATGCTGGTGGCGATCGGCTCGGCCATGTTCGTGCTGATTCCGCAGCAGTCGGGCATCGAGCCGGCCGACATGAGCCGCGTGATCCAGGGCCTGGTGGCGGGCGTGGGCTTTCTCTGCGCCGGCACCATCCTCAAGCGCGGCAGGAACGAGAACCATGTGCAGGGCCTGACCACCGCGGCCGGGCTCTGGATGACGGCGGCCATCGGCATGGCCTGCGGGCTCGGGCGCGAGGTCACGGCGGTGCTGAGTGCGCTGCTGGCGCTGGCGGTGCTGTCGGTGGTGCCGCGCCTCGTGGACCTGATCGAACGCGCGGTCGGCCCGCCGCGCGACGATGGCCGGCGGCGCGTGATCGCCGCGCCCGAAGACGAACCGCCGCGCTGAAGCGCAGCGGCGACGCAGTGTGTGCCGCGCATCAATCCGCCGCCGCTTCGGCATCAATGCGGTCCCGCGGCCTCGTTAGCATCGAGGTCTTCTTCCTTTCATTGATTCGCAGGATCACACGATGCGCAAGCTCTACATCGGCAACAAGAACTACTCTTCCTGGTCGATGCGGCCCTGGGTGCTGATGAAGCAGGCCGGCATTCCGTTCGAGGAGGTCAAGGTGCGCTTCGATTCCTTCGAGGCCGACTCGCAGTTCAAGAAGACCATCGCCCAGCTCAATCCGGTGGCCAAGGTGCCGGTGCTGGTCGACGGCGACCTCGTGGTGTGGGACAGCCTGGCGATTGCCGAATACCTCGCGGAGACCTTCCCCGACAAGAAGCTCTGGCCGAGTGCCGCCGCCGACCGCACCCGCGCGCGCAGCGTCTGCGCCGAGATGCATGCGGCCTTCGGCAGCCTGCGCACGCTGTGCGGCATGAACATCGAGGCCTCGCTCGCGCAAGTGGGCGCACAACTTCTGAAGGAGCATGCCGCGCTTGGCGCCGAGGTCGAGCGCATCGTGCAGATGTGGAGCGGCCTGCTCGATGCGCACGGCGGGCCGATGCTCTTCGGCGAGTTCGGCATCGCCGATGCCTACTATGCGCCCGTCGGCGTGCGCATCAAGACCTACGGCCTGCCGGTGCCGGCCGCCATCAGCGCCTACATCGAGCGCGTGCAGGCCCTGCCCGGCGTCAGGGCCTGGATCGACGACGCGCTGGCCGAGCACGACTTCCTCGACTTCGAGGAGCCCTACCGGCAGCAGCGCTGATGCGCCGAACCGCTGGCACTCAGAACCTGTAGGTCGCCGACAGGTAGGTCACGATCGGGTTGAGCTTGAGCCGTGCTTCGCTGGTGGCGATCGGCAGGCCGCCGAGCGAGGTTGTAGTGAGCGTCGCCTTGGTCTTCAGCGGGATGTAGGAGACCGAGAACGAGACGCCCCAGTGCTTGTCGAACTGGTACGAAGCGCCGACGTTGAGCACCGGTGCGAACGAGCTGTCGAGGTCGGCCGTGGTCGAGGTCGACATGGGCGGCCGGTGCAGCTGGCTGCCGAGCGCACCCTGCAGGCCCGGCGTGAGCTTGACGTCGCTGTACCAGACATAGGTGCCGCCCAGGCCCACGAACGGGCGGAACGCCGAATTGCCTTCGTTGAAGTAGTACTTGGCGAGGATCGTGGGGCTCCACTGGCGCGCCTCGCCCAGTTCACCCACGCGGCCCAGCGTGCCGGTACCGTCGAGCTTGAACTTGGGCGGCACGCCCAGCACGCCCTCGACGGCCCAGTGGCTGTCGATGAAATACACCGCGCTCAGGCCGAGCGTGTCGGAGTCGCTGACCGAGGCGCCCGAGCCCGCGACCACGCTGCGCACCGGCGCGGTCAACGTGAGCGGCTTGCTCGAATCCTGCGGCGCCAGGTGGAGCCAGCCGGCCCCGACGACCCAGTCGCCCGCGTTCTGCGCCCAGGCGCCGCCCGACGCCAGGGCGCCGCATGCCGCCAGGGCCCACATGTTTTTCTTCATCATCTGTCTGCTCCTTTGGTTGAGATCCTTGGTACCGCCCGACAAACGAAATATTACGAACGGTCGTACTATTTTCACACTTTGGGAGTCCCTACACTCGGCGCCATGAAAACCTATCTCGTCGGCGGCGCGCTGCGCGACCGGCTGCTCGGGCGGCCGGTGACCGACCACGACTGGCTCGTGGTCGGCGCCACGCCCGAGGAGATGGCGGCGCGCGGCTTCCTGCCCGTGGGCCGCGATTTCCCGGTGTTCCTGCATCCCGAGACGCGCGAGGAATACGCGCTCGCGCGCACCGAGCGCAAGAGCGCGCCCGGCTACCGCGGCTTCACCATCCACGCCGCGCCCGACGTCACGCTCGAGCAAGACCTCGCGCGGCGCGACCTCACGGTCAACGCGATCGCGATGCCGGCCGAGTTCGTCGAGGCCGACGGCAGCTTCGAGCCCACGCCCGACAAGCTGGCCGACCCCTTCCACGGCCGGCGCGACTTGGCGCAGAAGCTGCTGCGCCACGTGACCGACGCCTTCCGCGAAGACCCGGTGCGCATCCTGCGCGTGGCGCGTTTCGCAGCGCGCTTCGACGATTTCACGGTCGCGCCCGAGACCATGGCGCTGATGCGCGAGATGGTCGCGGCCGGCGAGGCCGACGCGCTGGTGCCCGAGCGCGTCTGGCAGGAACTGTCGCGCGGGCTCATGGAAGCGCGCCCCTCGCGCATGTTCGAGGTGCTGCGGGCCTCGGGCGCGCTCGCGGTGCTGCTGCCCGAGGTCGACCGGCTCTGGGGCGTGCCGCAGCCAGCCGCCCACCATCCGGAGATCGACACCGGCGTGCACCTGATGATGGTCCTGGACACCAGCGCGCAACTCGGGGCGCCGCTGGCGGTGCGCTTCGCCTGCCTGATGCACGATCTCGGCAAGGGCACCACCGAGGCGGAGATGCTGCCGCGCCACATCGGCCACGAGAAGCGCAGCGCCGAGCTGCTGCGCACCGTGTGCGACCGCTGGCGCGTGCCGGTGGAAGTCCGCGAGCTGGCCGATGTGGTGGCGCGCGAGCACGGCAACATCCATCGCAGCGGCGAACTCGGCGCCGCGGCGCTGGTACGGCTCTTGGAGCGCTGCGACGCGCTGCGCAAGCCGGCGCGCTTCGCCGATGCGCTGCTGGCCTGCGAATGCGATGCGCGCGGCCGGCTCGGATTCGAAGACCGTCCCTACCCCCAACGCGAGCGGCTGCTGCAGGTGCTGTCGGTCGCAGCCGGCGTGGCCACCGAGGCGGTGGCCCGCGCCGCGCAGCAGGCCGGCGCCGCAGGACCGCAGATCGGCGCCGCGATCCACCAGGCACGCGTCGAAGCCGTGGCAGCCGCGCTCGACTGAGGTCGGCAACTTTGTAAGCGCCTCTTTTTCATCTGCCGGGAACGTCGGGCTTTGGCCGACAAACAAATCGCAACGCCCGTGTTATGGTCTTCCCCAGATGCCAATGTCTTCCCAGATGCCACCTCCGTTGGGCCGAGACAGCGCCCTTTTTCTCGATTTCGATGGCACGCTGGTCGCCCTTGCGCCCACCCCCGAAGCCATCGAGATTCCTTCCGCGCTGGCACCACTGCTCGAAGATCTGCGCGACCAGCTCGGTGGCGCCCTGGCGGTGGTCTCGGGCCGCCAGATCGATGCGATCGACCGATTCCTCGCGCCGCTGCGGCTGCCTGTGGCGGGCGAGCACGGCGTGCAGCGCCGCGACAGCGAGGGCCGCACGCAGGAGCAGCGCCCGCCCGATCTCACGCCGATCCTCGACGCCGCCAACGAACTCGCGCGCGTGCACGAAGGCCTGCTGGTCGAACGCAAGCACGCCGCCATCGCGCTGCACTACCGGCTGGCGCCGCAGCTCGAGGCCGTGTGCCGCGATGCGATGTCGCGCGCGATCGCCGGCCGCCCGCAGCTCGAACTCATGCATGGCAAGTTCGTCTTCGAGATCAAGCCGTCGGGCGTCAACAAGGGCACGGCCATCACCGCCTTCATGAGCGAGGCGCCGTTCGCGGGGCGCGTGCCGGTCTTCGCCGGCGACGACACCACCGACGAAACCGGCTTCGCCATCGTGCAGCCGCGCGGCGGCATCGCGATCAAGGTCGGCTCGGGGCCGAGCATCGCGCAGCACCGGCTCGAATCGCCGCGCGCCGTCTACGAATGGCTGGTGCAGATGCGCGACCAGCTGGCTGCAGCCCCGCGCAAGAAGGACGAAGCCACTTGAGCAGAGGAGCGACCGCATGAGTGAACTGCAGTTGCCGAAGGCGCCCGAGGACCGCGCGGGCATTTCGCTCTCGGGTGCGGCCGGGCCCGCCGACAACGCCCCGGTCGACGCCCGCGCCGCCACGTCGGCCGTGCCGCGCGGCTTCGCCCCGCCGGCCGAACCCTCGCTCGACGTCGGCGTGATCGGCAACTGCGCCTACAGCGCGCTGGTCGACGCGCGTGCGCGCATCGTCTGGTGCTGCCTGCCGCGCTTCGACGGCGACCCGGTCTTCAATGCGCTGCTGCACCCGGGCGACGAGGCCGGCGCCTGGGCCATCGAGATCGAGGACTTCGCCTCGAGCAAGCAGTGGTACGAGCCCAATACCGCCGTGCTGCGCACGCAGCTGTTCGACAGCGCCGGCCAGGGCATCGAGATCACCGACTTCGCGCCGCGCTTCTACAGCCGCTCGCGCTACTTCCGCCCGCTCATGCTGGTGCGCCGCGTGCGTCCCCTCGCGGGCTCGCCGCGCATCCGCGTGTCGCTCGACCCGCGCTTCCAGTGGGGCGCCTCGGCGCCGGTGGAGGTCACGCGCGGCAGCAACCACATCCGCTACGTCGGGCCCGACGTGACGCTGCGGCTCAACACCGACGCCTCGATCTCGCACATCCTCGCGCGCCAGCCCTTTGTGATCTCGCGCGAGTACAACTTCATGTTCGGCGTCGACGAGACGCTGCTCGACGGCATCGCCGACACCGCGCGCGCCTTCGAGCAGGAGACCATCGCCTACTGGCGCACCTGGAGCAAGCGGCTCGCGATCCCCTTCGAGTACCAGGACGCGGTGATCCGCGCGGCGATCACGCTCAAGCTTTCGCTCTACGAGGACACCGGCGCCATCGTCGCCGCCATGACCACGAGCATCCCCGAGGCGCCGGGCAGCCAGCGCAACTGGGACTACCGCTACTGCTGGCTGCGCGACGCCTTCTTCGTGGTGCGCGCGCTCAACTCGCTGAGCGAGGTCGGCACCATGGAGGACTACCTGCGCTGGCTCGGCAACGTGGTGATCGGCTCGCACGGCGAGCACATCCAGCCGCTCTACGGCATCGGGCTCGAGCGCGAGCTGCCCGAATCCATGGTCGAGCACCTGCCGGGCTACCGTGGCATGGGGCCGGTGCGCGTGGGCAACCAGGCGCAAGAGCACTTCCAGCACGACGTGTACGGCAACATCGTGCTCGGCGCGGCGCAGGCCTTCCATGACCAGCGCCTGCTGAGCCGGGCGGGCGTGGCGGAGTTCCCGCACCTCGAGGCGGTCGGCGAGCAGGCGATCCGCGTCTACGGCACGCCCGACGCCGGCATGTGGGAGCTGCGCACCCGCGCCCGCGTGCACACCAGCTCGGCGCTGATGAGCTGGGCCGCCTGCGACCGGCTCGCCAAGATCGCGCGCGCGCTGGCGCTGCCCGAGCGCGCCGCCTACTGGCATGGCCATGCGGCGCGCATGAAGGAAGAGATCCTGGCCAAGTCCTGGTGCGAGGAGCGCCAGGCCTTTGCCGAGAGCTTCGGCGGCCACGAGCTCGACGCGAGCATCCTGCTGATGGTCGAGGTGGGCCTGATCGACGCGCGCGACCCGCGCTTCGTCTCCACCGTCGACGCCATGGAGAAGTCGCTCTGCGACGGTCCCTACATGCGCCGCTACGAAGCGGCCGACGACTTCGGCAAGCCCGAGACCGCCTTCAACATCTGCACCTTCTGGCGCATCGACGCACTCGCCAAGATCGGCCGCAAGGCCGAGGCGCGCCAGATCTTCGAGACCATGCTCGCGGCCCGCAATCCGCTCGGCCTGCTCTCCGAGGACACGCATCCGGTCACCGGCGAGATGTGGGGCAATTTTCCGCAGACCTATTCCATGGTCGGCATCATCAACGCGGCGATGCGGCTCTCGGCGCCATGGGATTCAGCCATATGAACCGTCTTGTCGTCGTATCCAACCGCGTGGCCGACCCGCGCAAACCCGCAGCCGGCGGCCTGGCCGTGGCGCTCGGCGAGAGCCTGCAGCAAAGCGGCGGGCTATGGTTCGGCTGGAGCGGCCAGATCGTCGAGGGCGGACCGACCGGCGAAGGCGAACTGCACGTGCAGCAAGCGGGCAAGGTCACGCTGGCCACCCTCGACCTCAGCCGCGAAGACCACGACAGCTACTACCTCGGCTACAGCAACGACGTGCTGTGGCCGGTCTTCCACGACCGGCTCGACCTCGCGCATTTCGATGCCGGCTTCATCGGCGGCTACCGACGCGTGAACCAGCTGTTCGCGCGCAAGCTGATGCCGCTGCTGAGGGAAGACGACATCATCTGGATCCACGACTACCACCTGATCCCGCTCGCGGCCGAGCTGCGCGCGATGGGCTGCAAGCAGCGCATCGGCTTCTTCCTGCACATTCCGCTGCCGCCGCAGATCATCATCGCGGCCGTGCCGCAGCATGAATGGCTCATGCGCTCGCTGTTCTCCTACGACCTGATCGGCTTCCAGGCGCAGCAGGACGTGCAGCACTTCGAGCACTACGTGCGCAACGAGGCCAAGGGCGAATACCTCGGCGACGACATGTACCGCGCCTACGGACAGACGGTGCGCTGCAGCGCGTTCCCCATCGGCATCGACGTCGACGAGTTCACGCGGCTCACGCATGCCAAGGAGTCGCGCGACATGTTCGAGACCATGCGGCGCGAATACTCGCAGCGGCGGCTGCTGCTGGGCATCGACCGGCTCGACTACTCCAAGGGCATCCCGCAGCGCGTGCGCGCGTTCCGCGAACTGCTCGCCAACTACCCCGAGAACCGCCGCAGCGCCACGCTGATCCAGATCGCCTCCCCCACGCGCGAGACGGTCGACGCCTACGGCGACATCCGGCGCGAACTCGAATCGCTGTGCGGCGCGATCAACGGCGACTACGGCGAGCTCGACTGGTATCCGGTGCGCTACATCCACCGCATGGTCGCGCGCAAGCGCGTGCCGGGGCTGTGCCGCGCCGCCGCCGTGGGGCTGGTGACGCCGCTGCGCGACGGCATGAACCTCGTCGCCAAGGAATACATCGCGGCGCAGGACCCGGAAGACCCGGGCGTGCTCGTCCTCTCGCGTTTCGCAGGGGCGGCCGAGCAGCTCAAGGAAGCGCTGCTGGTCAATCCCTACGACACGCACGGCACCGCCGAGACGGTGCAGCAGGCGCTGCAGATGCCGCTCGAGGAGCGCCGCGAGCGCCACACGAAGCTGCTGTCGCGCATTCGCGAGCAGGACATCCACTGGTGGCGGCGCAGTTTCCTCGATGCGCTGCGCCACGCTGCCAGCCAGCGCTAGAAGGCTCTCGCGCCCAGCCGGCGCAGCCACCGCACCATCGGCCCGGCCCAGACCCTGCCAGGCGCCGGTGCGGGCGCATGGATGCGAAGCCGCACCGCCGCCAGCGCCACCAGCTCGATCCAGCCGCCGCGTGCGACGCAGTGCACCTCGCCTTCGCCGAGCCGCGTCTCCATGCGGAAGACCGTCTCGCCCAGCCACGACGGCGGCGCGACGAGCAGCAGCGAGCCCTGGCGGACCTCGAGCCAGCTCGCGGCCTCGAGCGCGGTGCGCAAGACCTCGCCCGGCCGCAGGGCGATGGTGGTGGGAGGGGGTTCGAGCGTGAGCGGTGACATGGGCGGGCCTTCGTGAATCGGATGCGGCCATCGTAGGAATCCGGGCCCTTGCCGAACAGGCACACGCCAGGGCGATTCGCACCGGAACAGCGGCGCCTCCCGGCCATCTGTTATGGTCGTTTTCCTCTCCAACTGCATCTGTTTCCGGACGCTCGATCGAGGGACCATCGACCCATGGACTCGCTACCGCTCTACCGCCAGCTTGCAGCGCACTACGTGGATGCGATCCACACCGGCTCGCTCCGGCAGGGCGACAAGCTGCCCTCGCTGCGCCGCCTGATGCAGTTGCACGGCATCAGCCTCTCGACCGCGCTGCAGCTGTGCCGCACGATGGAGAGCGACGGCTGGGTCGAGGCGCGCGACCGCTCGGGCTATTTCGTGCGCCGTCCGAAGCGGCTTGCGATCGCGCCGCTGGAGGAGCCAGCGGCGGGCATGCCGCCGGACCCGGCGCAGTACGTGGGCATCCACGCCAAGGTGTCGGACTTCGTGGCGCGGCGCCGCCAGTTGCCCGAGAAGCTCAACCTCTCCATCGCCCGCGGCGCGCCCGAGCTGTATCCCGCCGAGGCGCTGCGCAACGCGATGACCCGCATGCTGCGCCAGCAGCCACAGATGCTCACAGTCGCAGCGCAGCTCAAGGGCCATCGCCAGTTCCGCGAAGTGGTCGCCCAACGCAGCCTGCGCGTCGGCATGGCGATCTCGCCCGAAGACGTGCTGGTCACCAACGGCTGCATCGAAGCGCTCAATCTCGCGCTGCGCGCGGTCGCGCAGCCCGGCGACACGGTGGCCGTGGAGTCGCCCACCTTCTACGGCCTGCTCCAGGTCCTCGAAAGCCTGGGCATGCGCGCGCTCGAGATCCCGACCAGCCCGCAGACCGGCCTGTCGATCGAAGCGCTGGAGCTCGCGATCCGCACCTACGACAACATCAAGGCCGTGGTGGTGGTGCCGCACCTGCAGAACCCGCTTGGCAGCGTGATGCCCGATGCCCACAAGGCGCGGCTCGCCCACCTGTGCGAGCGGCATGCGATCCCGCTGATCGAGGACGACACCTACAGCGAACTCGTCGATGCGCAGAGCCCGCCGCGCGCGCTCAAGTCGTGGGACACCGTCGGCAACGTGATCCACTGCGCCTCGCTGCACAAGATCCTCGCGCCCGGCCTGCGCCTGGGCTGGATCACGGCCGGCCGCTGGCAGGCGCGCGTGGAGATGCTCAAGTACGCGCAGACGCGCAACAACGAGGGCCTGTCGCAGAGCGCGGCCGGCCTCTTCATGGCCACCGGCGCCTACGACCGCCACCTGCGCCATCTGCGCGCCTGCCTGAAGACGCAGCGCGAGCAGACCGCCGATGCGATCGCAAGCCACTTCCCATCGGGCACGCGCATCAACCTGCCGCCGGGCGGACTGCAGCTCTGGGTCGAGCTGCCGGAGCGGCTGTCGTCGTCGCGCGTGTTCGATGCGGCCCTCGCCGAGCGCATCGTCGTGGCGCCGGGCACGCTGTTCTCCAACTCCTCGCGCTTCGACCACTACCTGCGCATCAACTGCGGCTGGCCCTACGGCGAGGCGGTCGACACCGGGCTGCGCCGGCTGGGCCAGATCACCGAGACGCTGCTGCGCGATTCCAGCGCCGCGCTGCCGCAGCCCGCGCCGCGGCGGCTTCAGTCGAGCAGCGCGAGCGCCGCGTAGTCGCCGATGCTGTCGCCGAGCCCCGCCGGCACGAGCATCACGCCGCGCGTGAGCGGCGCGAGCTTGCCGTCGACCTGCGCCTGCAGCCGCGGCAGCAGGAAATCGCGGTGGTGCCAGAACACGCTGCCGCCGAGGCTGATGCGCTCGAGGTCGAGCGTGACCACGAGGTTGTAGAGCATGCGCCCCAGCACGCGGCACAGCGCATCGACCACCTCGGTGGCGTGCGGCTCGCCGCCCGACGCGGCCGTGAACAGATCGGGCGCGGGCTGGCCGAAGCGGCGCGCCATCGAGTTGCCGGCCACCAGCGCCTCCACGTCGCCGAGGTTGCCGCAGCCGCAGAGGGCGCCGCTCGCATCGTCGACCACGAAGCTGTGGCCCGCATGGCCGGCATTGCCGTTCTTGCCGCGCAGCGCCCGCCCGTCCACGCACAGGCCCACGCCCACGCCGGTGCTCCAGGTGACGTAGGCACAGTGGTCCAGCCCCTTCAGCGCGCCCCAGTGGCGCTCGGCCTCGAGCGCGGCGACCGCGTCGTTCTCGACCCGCACGCTGCGAAAGCGCTGCGCCAGCGGCGCCTCGACGATGGCCGTCATCCAGTCGTTCGGCAGGCCGCGTGCGGGCCCGGCGATGCCGCCGCAGATGTTCGGCGTGGCCAGCTCGACCATGCCGTCGCGCAGCACGAAGGGCCCGGTCGACGACACGCCCACGCGGTCGATGTCGGCGGCGGAGAGGCCCTGCTCGGCGCAGACCTCGTCGATCATGCGGATGATCTGCAGCGCCACGGCATCGTTGTGGCCGGTCTTGGCGGTCGGCTCGCTGCGCCGGCCGATGAGCGGCGCATCGCTCGAAGCGGAAAGGCTCACGGCAATCTTGGTGCCGCCGATGTCCACACAGGCTCTCATGTGTTGGTCTTCTCTCTGTCTCTGGTTTTCTATAGCAGGCGCGAAACCAGCGCCGCGATCATGCTGAGCACGAGCGTGCTGGCGATCGGCAACTGCCAGTCGCGGCCGAACGCACGGAACTCGAAATCGCCGGGCAGCCGTCCGAAGCCGAACCGGCGCAGCCAGGCGGTGAGCCCGCTCATGAGCACCAGGGCGAGGACGACGACGAGCAGCCAGCGGATCATGGTGACAGTCTAGGGCGCCAGGCCCCTAAGCGGCCAGGACGGCCAGGGCCTGCCGGTGGAGTTCGGGCGTGGCCGCGGCGATCACGCGGCAGTCCGGCGTGAGCCCGAGCGGCCGCCCTTCCCAGTCGGTGACGATACCGCCCGCCGCCTCGATCAGGCCCGCGGGGCCGAGATAGTCGTAGGGCTGCAGCCCGGTCTCGACCACGAGGTCGATGGTGCCGCCCGCGAGCTGGGCATAGCCGTAGCAGTCGCCGCCGAAACGGCGCATTGCGCACTGGCGGCTCAGGCGGTCGAAGGCCTGCCAGTCGGCCGGCGCGAAGATGTCGGGCGAAGTGGTCACGATGCGCGCGCGGGCCAGCTCGGTGCAGCCGCTCACGCGCACCGGCTCCCCGTTGCGCCTGGCACCCTGGCCGGCCTGGCCGACCCAGCGCTCCTGGAGCACCGGCATGTCGACCATGCCGAGCATCACGCGGCCGCCCTGCAGCACGCCGATCAGGGTGCCCCAGAGCGGCGATCCGGTGATGAAGCTGCGCGTGCCGTCGATCGGGTCGAGCACCCAGATGCGCTCGGCATCGAGCCGCTCCTGGCCGTGTTCCTCGCCGAAGATGCCGTCGCTGGCCGCGCGGGCCAGCAGCACTTCGCGCATCGCCGTCTCGGCGGCACGGTCGGCCAGCGTCACCGGGCTCTCGTCGGCCTTGGTGATGATGTCGAGCGGCGTGCGGAAATACGGCATCGACTGCGCCGCGGCGGCATCGGCCAGTGCGTTGGCAATCGACAGGAGGTCGGGCGTGGTAGGGCTCATGGTGAAAGAAAGGGATCTCGCGCGTGCCGAAAATGCAATTAGACCCGAGCCGGGGCCGTGCTCAGAGCGTGTGGCTGCGGTCGCCTTCCGAGAACCCCACTGCGTCCCAGGCCCCGCCCGCGGCAAACCCGATCACCTTGAACAGTTCGCCCATCTCGTGCTCGTGGACCAGGCGCGCGGCCATGGCGCGCTCGGCCACCGAGCCGGCCTCCATGCGCGCGAGCAGGCCGCAATTCAGCAGGAAGCGCGCCTGGCTGGTGTAGCCCAGCACCTCGAGCCCCGCCTCCTGCCCCGCGAGCGCGATGCCCGTGAAGTCGACGTGCGCGGTGATGTCCTTGTGCCCCACGCCGGACAGCGGATCGCCGTCGGCCTGGTGCGCGCGATGGCACATCACGGTGCCCATGTGGCGCTGCGGGTGGTAGTACTCGTGCTCGGGAAAGCCGTAGTCGATGAAGAAGGCCGCGCCCTTGTCCAGCCGGTCGGCGAGCGTGGCGATGAAGGCCCGCGCCTGCGGATGGACCTCGGTCAGGTAGTCGTGCGTGCCCTCGACCTCGACGGGCGGGCGCAGTGTGGTCTCGCGGTCGGCCCAGGCCCAGCCTTCGTGGCCGGCCCGCACCACACCGCGTTCGAACCATTGGCCGCCCACGCGCGCGAGCAGTTGCACCGGCATGGCATCGAGCACCTCGTTGCCGACCACCACGCCCTGCATGGTTTCGGGCAGTTCGTCGAGCCACTCGACCTGCGACGCATGGCCCGCGAGCGCCTGCTGCTGCCGCTCGCGCAGCGAGCCCGAGAGATCGACGATGCGATAGCGCACACCGCCGTGCCCCAGGCCTTCGAGCGCATGCAGCAGCTGCACCGCGAGTGCGCCCGAGCCCGCGCCGAATTCCCAGACCGTGTCGGTGCCCGTGCGCTCGAGCGCCTCGGCCACCTGCACCGCGAGCGTCGCGCCGAACATCGGCGTCAGTTCGGGTGCCGTCACGAAGTCGCTGCCCGAGGCCGGCATGTGGCCGAACTTGGCGAGCGTGTTGGCGTAATAGCCGAGCCCCGGCGCGTACAGCGCAAGGGCCATGAAGCGGTCGAATCCGATCCAGCCGCCCGCGCGTTCGACCGAACGCGCGATGAGATGGTCGAGGGCGGTGGGTAAACTGCCGGGGGGTGTCTTGGTCGTCACGGCGCCATTCTCCACCCTCTCCATCGTCCTTCTTTCGTCGCCTCCCCGCATGAGCCCTGCACTGCCCTCCACCGACCGCCGCACCGTTCTCGTCACGGGCGCGGGCCGCAGGCTGGGCCGCGAGATCGCGCTGGCGCTCGCCGCCGGCGGCTGGCAGGTCGCGGTGCACTATCGCCATTCGCGCGCCGAGGCCGAGCGCACGGTGGCCGACTGCGCCGCGCTCTCGCGCGATTCGGCCCTGTTCGCGGCCGAGCTCGAGGACGAGCAGGCCACGCGCGCACTGCTGCCCCGCGTGGTCGCGCGCTTCCGCGGCGTCGATGCCGTGGTGCACAGCGCCGCCCTGTTCGAGCACGACGACGCCGCCAGCTTCGGCTATGCGCTCATGGAGCGCCATGCCCGCAGCAACACCGGTGCGGCGATCCTGCTCGCGCAGGCGCTGCACGACCACGTCGCGGCCCGCGGCACCCAGGGCGCGGTGGTGCACATGCTCGACCAGAAGCTCTGGAACCCGAACCCCGACTTTTTGAGCTACACGCTCTCGAAGGCCGCGCTCGAGGCCGCGACGCCGATGCTGGCCCAGGCGCTCGCGCCGCATGTGCGCGTGGTGGGGGTGGCGCCGGGGCTCACGCTGCCGAGCCACATGCTCGACGACGCGAAGTTCGCGCAACTGCACAGGCTGTCGCCGCTCGGGCGTTCCTCCACGCCCGAAGACGTGGTCGCCGCCGTGAAGTTCGCGCTCGAGAACCGCTCCGTTACCGGCACCACGCTGCTGGTCGACGGCGGCCAGCACCTGATGAAGTTCGAGCGCGATTTCTCGCTCATGTGAGAAGAGAGAAGAAGGCACGAGGCAACCCACCATGTCCAACCCCACGCCATCGCAACCCTCGCCGCTGGGCCGCCAGACGCTCACGCTGCAAGGCCTGCGCTTCGACGCCAACCTCGGCATCCTCGACCAAGAGAAGACGGCGCCGCAGCCGATCCAGGTCGATGCCGAGCTCAACCTCGGTGCCCAGCCGCTGCTGCCGCAGGACGACGACATCTTCCACGTGCTCGACTACCGCAAGGTGCGCCGAATCATCATCGACGAATGCACCGCCGAGCACGTCAACCTGCTCGAGAGCCTGATCGGCAAGCTCGTGCAGCGGCTGCTGCAGCTGCCCGGCGTGCAGGGTGTGCGCGTGAAGATCGCCAAGCTCGAGATCTTCGACGACTGCGAAGTGGCCATTCGGATGGAAGCAGGGGAATGGTGACGCCCCCCGAAGCGGCTCACTTCGTGTAGCCGCCTCCCCCCACTGGGGGGCGCACCCGGTGGCCGGGGCACCGCGTTTCCGCTCGCCTGAGCCGGGATTGGCGTGCCGCATGGCAGGCCGAATGGGGATCGGGGACAATCGGGGCCCTCCCCGACACCCGAAGTAGCCAGCCATGAACGCCGTCTGGATCGACGAAGCGCCCGCCGCCGCCGGCGCCACCCCTGCCAATTCCCTGAAGATCGAGCGCGAAACGCACAAGCTCGAGAAGCGCCTGTGCCGCGAAGTGGGCCGCGCCATCGTCGACTACAACATGATCGAGGAAGGCGACAAGGTCATGGTCTGCGTCTCGGGCGGCAAGGACAGCTACGGCCTGCTCGACATCCTGCTCAAGCTGAAGGCGCGCGCGCCGATCCACTTCGACATCGTCGCGGTCAACCTCGACCAGAAGCAGCCCGGCTTTCCCGAGGAAGTGCTGCCGCGCTACCTGAGCGACCTGGGCGCGGACTTCCACATCGAGAACCAGGACACCTACAGCATCGTCAAGCGCGTGATCCCCGAGGGCAAGACCACCTGCGGCCTGTGCAGCCGGCTGCGCCGCGGCATTTTGTACCGCGTGGCCGACGAGCTGGGCGCCACCAAGGTCGCGCTCGGCCATCACCGCGACGACATGCTGCAGACCTTCTTCCTCAACATGTTCTTCGCCGGCAAGCTCAAGAGCATGCCGCCCAAGCTCGTGAGCGACGACGGCCGGCACATCGTGATCCGCCCGCTCGCCTACGTGGCCGAGAAGGACCTGGTGCGCTGGGCCCAGCACCGCGAATTCCCGATCATTCCGTGCACGCTCTGCGGCAGCCAGGAGAACCTGCAGCGCAAGCAGGTCGGCGAAATGCTGCGCGAATGGGACCGTAAATTCCCCGGCCGCGTCGAGAACATGTTCAACGCGATGCAGAACGTGGTGCCTTCGCACCTGCTCGACGGAACGCTGCATGACTTCAAGGGTCTGAAGGCGACCGGCGTGGCGGACGACGACGGCGACAAGGCCTTCGATCCGCCCTCTTTCGACTTGCTCTCCCAGGCACCGGCGGCCTTGCGCATCGCGCAGGGCTGAGGCGGCAACCCAGGGGAATTGGGGCCAGCGGGCCCGGAGACCCTCCATGAAACCTGCGTTCCTCGCTCTTTTCCTGATTGCAATGCTGAGCGGCTGCGCCACCCGCTGGGTGGTCGACAGCGACGTGAAGAGCTTCTCATCGCTCGGCGGCACGGTGCCGCCAGGCGCCAGCTACCGCTTCGAGCGCCTGCCGTCGCAGCAGGCCGATCCGGAACGGCAGGCCTCGCTCGAAGCGATGGCGGCCGCCGCGCTCGCCAAGGTCGGGCTGCGCCGCGACGACGAGCGCCCGCGCTACAGCGCGCAGATCTCGGCGCGCGTCACGGCGGGGCTTTCGCCCTGGGCCGACCCGTGGTTCTTCGACGGGCCCTGGGGCTATGGCTATCCAGGCCATGCACGCGGCTGGTACGGCGCAGGCTGGTACGGCGGCGGCTGGTATGGCGGCGCGGCCTTCGCGCCCCCCGCCAATCCCTGGTACGAGCGCGAGGTGAGCATCGTGCTGCGCGAGACCGGCTCGAACCGCGTCGTCTACGAGACCCGCGCCCGCAACGACGGCCCCTACAACCGCAGCGCCACGATCCTTCCCGTGATGTTCGATGCGGCGCTGCAGGGCTTTCCGAACCCGCCGCCCGGCGAGCGCCGCGTGAACATCGAGCTCGCGCCGACCGGCCAGTGAAGCGCTTCTAGAATCCGGCCGGATGGAAGACACCACCCGCCTGATCGCCGTTCGCCATGGCGAAACCGCCTGGAACGTCGACACCCGCATCCAGGGCCAGCTCGACATCGGCCTGAACGACACCGGCCTCTGGCAGGCGCGCCGCGCGGGTCAGGCACTGGCCCACGAGGACATCGGCGCGATCTATGCGAGCGACCTCTCGCGCGCCTGGCAGACCGCCGAGGAGATCGCCAAGCCGCACGGTCTGGCCGTGCACCCGGAGCCGGGCCTGCGCGAGCGCGCGTTCGGCCGCTTCGAGGGCATGAGCTTCGCCGAGATCGAGGCCACATTGCCCGACCAGGCCCGGCGCTGGCGCGAGCGCGACCCCGAATTCCAGCCCGAGGGCGGCGAGAGCCTGCTGGTCTTCCGCGAGCGGATCACGCGCATCGCGGCCAAGCTGGCCGCGCGCCATCCGGGCCAGCTCGTGGTGCTGGTGGCGCACGGGGGCGTGATGGACGTGCTCTATCGCGCCGCCACGCGCCAGGAGCTGCAGGCGCCGCGCACCTGGCAGCTCGGCAATGCGGCCATCAACCGCATGCTGTGGACGCCCGAGGGCTTCAGCCTCGTCGGCTGGAGCGACACGGCGCACCTGCTGGGCGACGCGTTGGACGAAACGACGAGCTGAGAAGGCGGGGGCAGGACGCAGAGAGCGCAGAGGTTTCGCAGAAGTCGCAAAAGAAGTCCTAAAACATTTTTTTGGTTTTCCTTTTGCGTCCTCTGCGAAACCTTCGCGTCCTCTGCGTCCGGCTGCCCGCTCCCGCTCCCGCTCCCGCTCCCGCCTTCAAGCGTGCGAGTGCTGCGCCACCTCGGCCTGCGCTTCCTTCGGCAGGTCGACCATCGGCCCCGTGCCGCTGTAGCGGTCGAGCGCGAGGTAGATCGCGGGCGTGATGTAGAGCGTGATCACCTGCGAGAAGATCAGCCCGCCGACCACCGCCACGCCCAGCGGCTGGCGCAGTTCGGCACCCGCACCCAGGCCCAGCGCCAGCGGCAGCGCGCCCATCAGCGCGGCCAGCGTGGTCATCAGGATCGGTCGGAAGCGCAGCCGGCAGGCCTCGCGGATCGCGTCGACCGGCTTCATGCCCTCGCTGCGCTGCGCGTCGAGCGCGAAGTCGATCATCATGATCGCGTTCTTCTTCACGATGCCGATCAACAGCAGGATGCCGATGGTCGCGATCAGCGTGAGGTCGAAGCCGAAGATCTTCAGCGAGATCAGCGCGCCGATCGCCGCCGACGGCAGGCCCGCGAGGATGGTGAGCGGATGGATGTAGCTCTCGTACAGCACGCCCAGCAGCACGTAGATCACCAGCACGGCCAGCACCAGCAGCACGGCCTGGCTCGCCTGTGAGCTCTGGAACACCGCCGCGTCGCCGCCGTAGGTGGTGATGATCGACGCCGGCATGTCGAGCTCGTCCTTGAATTGCGCGATGCGGGCGGTCGCGTTGCCCAGCGGCACGTCGGGCGCAAGGTTGAACGACACCGTCACCGCCTGCAGCTGGCCCTGGTGGTTGACCGAGGTCGGCCCGACGGTGCGCCGCACGGTCGAAAACGCCGACAGCGGCACCAGCTGGCCGCTGTTGCTGCGCACCGACAGGCGCGCGACGTCGTCCTCGAACTGGCGGTCGCTGTCGGCCGCCGAAAGGATCACCTGGTAGGTGTTGCTCGCGGCGTAGATGCTGCCGATCTGGCGGTCGCCGTAGGCGTTGTACAGCGCAGTGCGCAGGTCGCCCACCTCGACGCCGAGCACGCCGGCCTTGTCGCGGTCGATGTCCAGCGTGGCCTGCAGGCCGCGGCTCTGCGAGTCGCTGGTCACGTCGCGGAACATCGGGTCGGCGCGCATGCGCTCCATGAGCCGCGTGGCCCACGGCAGCATCTGGCCGGCATTGACGCTCTGCAGCGTGTACTGGAAACGCGCCTTGCTCGCGCGGCCGCCCAGGCGCAGGTTCTGCACCGGCTGCATGTAGACCGCCACGCCCGTGATCTCGCGGAAGCGCTTGCGCAGCGACTCGAGCACCACCGGCATCGCGGGACGTTCGCCGCGCGGCTTGAGCACCGCGAACATGCGCCCGGCGTTCTGGGTCGCGGTCGGGCCGCCGACGCCGACGAACGAGCTCACGTAGTCCACGCTCGGGTCGGCCTTGAGCGCCTCGCCCACGCGGTCCTGCAGCGCCTTCATCGCGGTGAACGAAATGTCTTCGGCGGCCTCGGTGGTGATCTGGATCTGCCCGATGTCTTCCTCGGGGAAGAAGCCCTTCGGGATGGAGACGAACAGCCAGGCGGTGAGCACGAAGGTGGCGCCGGCCACCACCAGCATCAGGCCGCGGTGATCGAGCGTCCAGTCGAGCGTGCGCATGTAGGTGCCGTGCACCCAGCGGTAGCCGCGCTCGAAGCCGCGGCCGATCGCCGTGCCCGGCTCCGGATGCTCTTCCTCGTGGTCGACGCCCGCTTGCCCCGCCTTGCGCGGCACCTGCTTGAGCAGCCGGCTCGCGAGCATCGGCACCAGCGTGAGCGACACCACCGCCGACACCAGCACGGCCAGCCCCACCACCACCGCGAACTCGTGGAACAACAGGCCGATCACGCCCGGCATGAAGAAGATCGGGATGAACACCGCCACCAGCGAGATCGAGATCGAGACGATGGTGAAGCCCACCTCGCGCGCACCGCGCAGCGCGGCGGCCATGGGTTCCATGCCCTTCTCGACGTAGCGCATGATGTTCTCGAGCACCACGATCGCATCGTCCACCACCAGGCCCACGGCCAGCGTGATGCCGAGCAGCGACACGTTGTCCAGGCTGTAGCCGAACGCGTAGAGCAGCGCCACCGCCCCGATCAGCGAGATCGGGATGGTCGCGGCCGGGATCAGCGTGGCCACGAGCCGGTGCAGGAACAGGAAGATCACGAGCACCACCAGCGCGATGGTGCCCAGCAGCGTGAGCTGCACGTCGTGCACCGCCTCGCGGATCGACAGCGAGCGGTCGTTCACCACGTTCAGCTCGACCGACTGCGGCAGTTCCGCCTTGAAGCGCGGGATCAGCGCGCGCACCGAGTCGACCACCTGCACGGTGTTGGCGTCGGGCTGGCGCTGCACCGCGAGCGTGATGGAGCTCTGGCCGTTGAAGCTGCTCGCGGTCTTGACCGACTCGAAGCTGTTCTCGATGGTGGCCACTTCGTCGAGCCGCACCGGCGCGCCGTTGCGCTGGCCGACGATGAGCTTGGCGAAGTCCTCGGCCTTGGTGAGTTGGCGGTTGGCCTGGATGGTGAGCGTCTGGCGCGGCCCGTCTAGCACGCCGACCGGCGTGTTGGCGTTGGCCGAATTGACGGCCCGGGCCAGCTCGTCGAGCGTGATGTTGCGCGCATTGAGCAGGTCGGCGTTGGCCTTGATGCGCACCGCGAAGGCCTTGCGCCCATACACCGCCACCTGCGCCACGCCCTCGATGGTCGACAGCGTGGGCGCGATCAGGTTCTCGGCATAGTCGTTGAGCTCCGCCGGGTTCATCGACGGCGAGATCAGCGCGATGAAGAGCACCGGCGCGTCGGCCGGGTTCACCTTGCGGTACGACGGCAGCTGCGTGAGCTCTTGCGGCAGCTGGCGCTGCGCGCGCAGCAGCGCGGCCTGCACGTCGACCGCGGCATCGTCGATGTTGCGGCTGCTCACGAACTCGAGCGTGATCGAACTCACGCCCTGCGTGTTGACCGAGCTGATCGTCTGCAGGCCCGGGATGGTCGAGAACTGCTTCTCGAGCGGCAGCGCCACCGACGACGCCATGGTGTCCGGGCTCGCGCCCGGCAGCTGCGCGTTGACGTTGATGACGGGCGTGTTGTAGCTCGGCAGCGCGGCGACGGGAATGCTGAAGTAGGCAAAGATGCCGGCCACCACCACCGCGGCCGACAGGAGCACCGTCATCGCGGGACGACGGATGCAGAGCTCCGAGATGTTCATGCGCGTTCCCGCGGTACGGCCGTGTCCGACGACGCCGCGCTGCCGGGCGTCACGCCGGTGGTGCCGGGCGGCACGGGCTTGGCGTCGATGCGCACCTTGCCGCCGGGGCGCACGTTCTGGCTGCCCTCGATGACCACGCGCTCACCGGGCTCGAGCCCGCTGACGGCGGCCTTGGTGCCGAAGGTGTGCAGCACCTGCACCTTGCGGCGCGAAGCCGTGTCGGCCTGGTCCACCACGTAGAGCGTGGCGCCCTCGGGCAGCATCACGAGCGCCGCGGCCGGCACCACCGTCACGCCCGCCAGCGTGCGCACCGTGACGCGGGTGGCGACGAACTGGCCGGGCCAGAGCGCCTGGTCGGCATTGGCGAATTCGGCCTTGGCGCGCACGGTGCCGATCTGCGGATCGACCGCGTTGTCGACGAAGTTCAGCACGCCGCTCAGTGGCTCCTTGCGCCCGGGCACCAGGGCTTCGATGCGGGCGCCGCCGCGCGCCGCCGCGAGCAGGTCCTGCAGGTTGGCCTCGGGCACCGGGAAGCTCACCGCGATCGGGTCGAGCTGGGTGATCGTCACCAAGGACAGCGTGGGCTGCACCAGCGTGCCGGGATAGATGTTGATCGCGCCGATGCGCCCGGCGATCGGCGCGCGCAGCGTGGCGTAGTCCAGCGCCACCTGCGCCGACTGCACCGCCGCGCGGTCGGCCGCGACGGCGGCGCGCTGCGCCTCGAGCTGCGAGAGCGTGGCGTCCGTCGCGCTCTTGGAGATGAAGTTCTGCGCCAGCAGCTCCTGGCTGCGGCGGTACTGGCGCTCGAGGTCGGCCAGCGTGGCTTCGTCGCGCTTCTGCTGGGCGCGGGCGCGCGCGAGATTGGCCTGGTCGGCGCGGTCGTCGAGCGTGAAGAGCAACTGCCCCTGCTTGACGAACTGGCCTTCCTTCACATGCACCGCGCGCACCGTGTTGGTCACCTGCGGGCGCAGGTCGACGCTGTTGAGCGAGACCACGCTGCCGTTCACCTGCACCGTGACCGGCACGTCCTGCCGCTCGGCGGTGGCCAGGGTCACGAGCGCCGCCGGTGCCTGCGCAGGCGTCCCGGCCGCACCGGACGCGCTGGCGGTCTTCGCCGCCGCACGGTCGCCGGACCCGTTCCACCACCATCCCGCGACAGCGACGATCAGCACCCCGGCGAGGGCGAGGACGAGTTTTTTCTTCATGGGTTCTTGAGCACTTTGGGCTGACAGCCGGCTATTGGAGCAGCGGCGCGGCCGCAGTGTCCACGAGCACCGTAAAGATAAGTAAAGCTCTCATCCATTGACCCCTTGTCTTTAACAAAAGTCAGATCGGGCCCCCTGGCTAGAATCGCCGCTCCACAGCCTCTGGATATACGCCATGAACCGCTGCAAGAAACCCACGAATGCTCTCACTTTCATAGCACTTTGCACAGGGGCCGCCTGCCTTTCTTCGGCCGGCGCGGCAGCCCAGTCCGAAGTGCCCCGGCCCCAGACGCAGAACGAGTCGCTGGTCGGCGGCCGGACCTTTCCGGTCGGCACCCTGCGCGGCAAGTTCATGGTCGTCGACGGCGCCGACGTCGAACTCGACGGCAAGCCCGACCGCATGGCGCCCGGCGCGCGCATCCGCAGCCCGCAGAACATGCTCGTCATGTCGGGCGCGATCACCGGGCAGAAATACCTCGTGAACTACACGCGCGACGCCGCCGGCCTGCTGCGCGAGGTCTGGATCCTCACGCCCGACGAAGCCGTCGCCCGGCGCGAATCGCTCGACAAGCCCTTCTTGAACATCTGGCCGTTCGCCCGGAACGACACCCTCAACACGCAATAAGAATGCCAGCGGGCGCCCGCCCGCCGTGCCATCGCCGCCCGCCGCGACGGGCCGCAACCGCCTTCCCGCTGCAGAAGGCCAGGAAATCCCCCATGAGCCAGAAAAAAGTCTTTATCAAAACCTTCGGCTGCCAGATGAACGAGTACGACTCGGACAAGATGGCCGACGTGCTGAATGCCGCCGAAGGCTATGAACCGACGCAGAACGTCGACGAAGCCGACCTGATCCTCTTCAACACCTGCTCGGTGCGCGAGAAGGCCCAGGAAAAGGTGTTTTCCGACCTTGGCCGCGTCAAGCACCTGAAGGCCCGCGGCGTGAAGATCGGCGTCGGCGGCTGCGTCGCGAGCCAGGAGGGCGAGGCCATCATCGCGCGCGCGCCCTACGTCGACGTGGTGTTCGGCCCGCAGACGCTGCACCGCCTGCCCGAGATGCTGGCCGAGCGCGAGCGCTCGGACCGTCCGCAGGTCGACATCCGCTTTCCCGAGATCGAGAAGTTCGACCACCTGCCGCCCGCGCGCGTGGAGGGCGTGACCGCCTTCGTCTCGATCATGGAAGGCTGCTCCAAGTACTGCAGCTACTGCGTGGTGCCCTACACGCGCGGCGAAGAGGTGAACCGGCCGCTCGACGACGTGCTGGTGGAGATCGCCGGCCTGGCCGACCAGGGCGTGCGCGAGGTCACGCTGCTGGGCCAGAACGTGAACGCCTACCGCGGCCGCATGGGCGACACGGCCGAGATCGCCGACTTCGCGCTGCTGCTCGAATACGTGGCCGAGATCCCGGGCATCGAGCGCATCCGCTACACCACGAGTCATCCGAACGAGTTCACGCCGCGGCTCATCGAGGCCTACGCCCGGGTGCCGCAGCTCGTGAGCCACCTGCACCTGCCGGTGCAGCACGGCAGCGACCGCATCCTGATGGCGATGAAGCGCGGCTACACGGCCATGGAATACAAGAGCACGGTGCGCAAGCTGCGCGCCATCCGGCCCGAGCTCGCGCTGTCGAGCGACTTCATCGTCGGCTTCCCGGGCGAGACCGCGGAAGATTTCGACAAGATGATGAAGCTCATCGACGACTGCCGGTTCGACAACAGCTTCAGCTTCATCTTCAGCCCGCGCCCGGGCACGCCGGCCGCCGCGCTGCACGACGACACGCCGCACGAGGTCAAGCTCGCGCGGCTGCAGACGCTGCAGAAGGTGATCGACGGCAATGTGCGCCACTTCGGCGATGCGCTGGTCGGCAGCACGCAGCGCGTGCTGGTCGAAGGCGCCTCGCGCAAGGACGCGACCGAACTCATGGGCCGCACCGCGTGCAACCGCGTGGTCAACTTCGAGGCGCCCTCCCCGCTGGCGGGCCGGCTCGTCGGCCAGATGGTCGACCTGCGCATCACGCGCTCGCTGGCCTACACGCTGCGCGGCGAAGTCGCCGTGCGCGAATCGTCGACGAGCACGGTGCCGGCCTCCGCCGCGCTCGGCGCCTGATGGCGAAGCGGCCATCACGGCTGGGCTCGTTCCAGCAGCTCCTGCTCTTCGCGTTCCTGCTGATCACCGCGCTGCTGGTGGGCGTGGCGCTGCGCTCGGTGTTCCAGTACGACGCGCTCATGACCCAGAGCCGCGACGCCGCGGCGCGCGCCCTGCGGCTGTCGGGCGCGGCCCAGTCGCTGGCCGAGCGCAGCGCCGCGATGGAGCGCGCCGGACGCCAGTCACTGGTGCTCAACGACACGGTGCTGCGCCGCCGCTTCGACGACGCCGCACGCGAGGCGAACCAGGTGCTCGAGCGCATGGCGCGCAACGGCCTCGCGCCGGCCGGCATCGAGATGTGGCGCGCCCAGCTCGGCGTGATCCAGAGCCTGATGAGCGGCAGCGCCGACAGCGCCCTGGCGCGCGAGAGCAGCATGGCGATGCAGTTCCGCGAGCTCGACTCGCTCAATACCAACCTCGCGCAGCAGGCCCAGTTCCTCATCGAGCTGCAGAACGACGCGCTGTCCAAGCGCATCGAGGACGCGCGCCGCCGGCTGATGCGCGAAGTGGTCGCGGCCAGCGTGCTGGCGGTGTCGCTCGCGCTGGCCTTCGGCATCTGGCTCGCGCGGCCGTTCAAGCGCCTGGAGCACGCGATCGTCGGCCTGGGCCAGAACCGGCTCGACGAGCCGATCGACATCCGCGGACCGGCCGACGTGCGGCGCCTGTCGCAGCAGCTGGAGTGGCTGCGCCTGCGGCTGACCGAGCTCGACGCCGACAAGGCGCGCTTCCTGCGCCATGTGTCGCACGAGCTCAAGACGCCGCTGGCGGCGCTGCGCGAGGGGGTCTCGCTGCTCGAGGACGGCGTGACCGGGCCATTGAACCCGGCGCAGCTCGAAGTGGCGCAGATCCTGAACCAGAACACGGTCGCACTGCAGGGCCAGATCGAGGCGCTGCTGCGCTTCAATGCGGCCGCCTTCGAGGCGCGCGAGCTGCGCCGCGAACGCACCGAGCTGCTCGCGCTGATCGAGGAACAGGTCGAGTCGCAGCGCCTGCAGTGGCAGGCCCACGGGCTGCGCGTGCAGGTCGAAGGCGAGCCGATCACGCTCACGGTGGACCGCACGAAGCTGGGGACGGCGATTGCCAACCTGCTGTCGAACGCGATCCGGTATTCGGTGCGCGGCGGCGTCATCACGATCGCCGTGTCGGGCACGCCGGAGGCGGCCCACATCGATGTCAACGACGCCGGCCCGGGTATTGCCGAGGGCGACCGGGACCGCATTTTCGAGCCGTTCTTCAGGGGCGAGCGCCAGCCCGAGCATGCCGTCAAGGGCACGGGCATCGGCCTTTCGATCGTGCAGGAGTACATTGCTGCCCATGGGGGCCGCATCGCCCTGCAGGCAGGCGGGCCCGGCGCACGGTTCCGCATCGAACTGCCGCGCACGGCCTGAACCTTCCCCGTCGAGCCTTTTTTGGCGTCCCTCTCAGAAAAACACCGCGTCTTGATCTTTCTTCGCCGATCCATGCCCGTTCCGTTCGTCCGCAGCCCGATCCTTCGCACAGCGATGGCGTTGCCTTTCGCCCTGCTGCTGGGTGCCTGCGCGACGCAGCCTCCGCCCCCCGCCGAGGCCCAGGTGCTGCCGCCGCCGCCCGCGGTGCCGCGCGTGATGCCTGTCGAGGCCGAGCCGAAGGCACCCGCCACCCAGCCCGCATCGCTCTTCACGCTCATGACCCAGGGCCCGGTCGCGGCCATGCTGGCCTACGCCGACAAGGTGCGGCCGCTCGGCGGCAACGAGCTCAATGCCGAGATCGCGCGCGCCGGCGATCCGGGCGATTCGCCCACCGCGCAGATGCAGCTCGCGCTGCTGCTCGCGCAGACGCGCGTGCCGGCCGACCTGGCGCGCGCGCTGGGCCTGCTGCAGCGCGTGATCGCCAATCCGTCGCCCGAGGCGCAGCCGCTGCAGCCGCTCGCGCGCGCGCTCGCGGCCCGCTACGTGGAGCAGCGCCGCGTCGAGGACGACCGCGACAAGCAGGTGCAGCAGTTGCGCGAGAGCCAGCGCCGCATCGACCAGCTCAACGACCGCATCGAAGCGCTGCGCGCCATCGAGCGCAGCTTCGCGCGGCCCAACACCCCGGCGGCGCCGGCCCTGCCGCCGCCGGCCGCCCCGCGATGAGCACGACCGGCGCGCGCCTGCTGGTGGTCGACGACGACCCCGACATGCTGCGGCTGCTGTCGATGCGGCTGAGCTCGGCCGGCTACCAGGTCACGGCCGTGACCTCGGCCGAGACCGCGCTCACGCAGCTCGAGATCGAGCATCCGCAGCTGGTGCTCAGCGACGTGCGGCTGCCCGGGCGCGACGGGCTCCAGCTGTTCGACGAGATCCGCAAGCGCCACCCCTCGCTGCCGGTGATCCTGCTGACCGCGCACGGCACCATTCCCGACGCGGTCGAGGCCACGGCGCGCGGCGTCTTCACCTACCTCACCAAGCCCTACGACGGCCGCGAACTGCTCGAGAAGATCGCCCAGGCGCTCGCGCTTGGCGCCCCCGCCAGCACGCCCGCCAAGTCCGGCGACGAAAGCTGGCGCGCCGAGATCGTGAGCCGCAGCAACCGCATGTCCGAGCTGCTGGCCGAGGCGCGCATGGTCGCCAAGTCGGACGCCTCGGTGCTGCTGCGCGGCGACTCGGGCGCCGGCAAGGAACTGCTGGCCCGTGCCATCCACCGCGCCAGCGCCCGCGCCGACAAGCCCTTCGTGGCGGTCAACTGCGGCGCCATTCCAGAGGCGCTGCTCGAATCCGAGCTGTTCGGCCACATGAAGGGCGCCTTCACCGACGCCCACGCCAACCACAAGGGGCTGTTCCAGCAGGCCGACGGCGGCACGCTGCTGCTGGACGAGATCGGGGACATGCCGCCCGCGCTGCAGGTCAAGCTGCTGCGCGTGCTGCAGGAGCGCGCCGTGCGGCCGCTCGGCGCGAGCCAGTCGATCGAAGTCGACGTGCGCATCATCTCGGCCACCCACCGCGACCTCGACGCGGCCATGCTGGCCGGCCAGTTCCGCGAAGACCTGTATTACCGGCTCAACGTGGTCACGCTCACGCTGCCGCCACTGTCGGCGCGGCGCGAAGACATTCCGCTCCTGGCCAACCATTTCCTGCAGAAACTCTCCACCAAGTACGGCAAGCGGCTTTCGGGCTTTGCGCCCGAGGCGCTCAAGGCGCTGGCCACCGCCGCCTGGCCCGGCAACGTGCGGCAGCTCTACAACGTGGTCGAGCAGGTCTGCGCGCTGTCGAGCTCGCCGCTGATCCCGCTGGCGCTGGTGCAGCGCGCGCTGCGCGTGCCCACGGTCGAGGTCCAGACCTATGCCGAGGCCAAGCAGCGCTTCGAGCGCGACTACCTGGTCGGGCTGCTCAAGCTGACCGACGGCAACGTGGCCGACGCGGCCCGCCTGGCCGACCGCAACCGCACCGAGTTCTACCGCCTGCTGCAGAAGCACGAGCTCACGCCGGGCCACTTCAAGGCCGACGTTGTCGCCGGCCCCGGGGATGCCGTCGCTGACGAGCGACAACCCTAAGTTGTTGATTTTTAAAGGCATTTTGTAGACGCCACCGACGCTTGTCGGGATTCGGCGACAAAAACCGGGCTTTTCGGGCCCCGACGGCGGCCCCGACACCCCAAAACGCACTCGAATCACGCCAAGCCGTTGATTCATAAGCGTTTTTCGAAGCTGGCACAGGGTTTGCCCCTGTACTGGCATGACAGCACTCCACAGCCCCTCTTTCGCACTGCGTCCGCAGCGCGACGGCCTGCGTCAAAAGCAGTTTTCTCCCGTGCGGCCCCGTGCCGGCGGGCATTCGCCGGCCGCCCTCCCGGGCTCGGCGGGCGCTGAACCGGATTGCGTCGTCAAGCGCTTTCCGGCCATTGGCGACATCTCTTCTTCCTCCCTCGACAAGCAACGTTGGTAAATCACATGAAGCCGAACGACTTCTCCCAACTGAATGTGCTGGCCGACACCGATTTCTCGCGCCGCAGCCCGGTGCGCGAAGAACGCCACCCCAATTCCGTGACCGCACCGCCGATGAACCGCGGTTCCATGGCGCCGCGCCCCTGGCGCGGCTTCTGGAACAGCATCGGCACCGCCCTGCTGGTCAAGCTCGGCGCCGGCGGCCCGCGTACCAAGGCGGCGCCGGCCGAGGCGCCGCTGCCCTGGCAGCGCGCCGCAGCGCGGCGCCGCAACGCCTTCATGCTGCTCACGGTGCTCAGCACCGTGATCGCCTCGACGCTGTTCGCAGGCGTGCAGCCCGACTACGACAACGTCTGGCTCGAATACGGCCAGATCGGCCTCTACGGCCTGCTCTCGGGCTGGGTCGTGACCGGCTTCGTAACCGCGCTCATGGGTTTCTATGTCTCGCTGCGCGGTGACAGGCATTCGCTGTCGGCCAAGCAGGTGGCGAACCACCCGATGAATCCCGAGGCTCGCACCGCGATCATCATGCCGATCTGCAACGAGGACGTGGCCACGGTGTTTGCCGGGCTGCGCGCCACCTGCGAATCGGTCGCGGCCACCGGCCACGCGAAGCAGTTCGACGTGTTCGTGCTGTCCGACAGCTACAACCCCGAGACGGCCGCCGCCGAGCGCGCCGCCTGGGAAGACCTGCGCGCCGCGCTCGCCGAGAGCCCGAACCAGCCCCAGGTCGAGGTCTATTACCGCCTGCGCACCCGCCGCACCCACCGCAAGGCCGGCAACGTCGCCGACTTCTGCCGCCGCTGGGGCAAGGACTACCGCTACATGGTGGTGCTCGACGCCGACTCCGTGATGAGCGGCGACTGCCTGACCTCGATGGTCAAGCTGATGGAAGCCAACCCCACCGCCGGCATCATCCAGACCGCCACGCAGGCCATCGGCCACGTGACGCTGCATGCCCGCGCGCAGCAATTCGCCTCCCGCGTGACGGGCCGCCTGTTCACGCTGGGCATGCAGTTCTGGCAACTGGGCGAATCGCACTACTGGGGCCACAACGCGATCATCCGCGTCGAGCCCTTCATGAAACACTGCGCACTGGCACCGATCAAGGGCACCGGCGGCATGTCGGGCGGCATCATGTCGCACGACTTCGTCGAGGCCGCGCTGATGCGCCGCGCCGGCTACCACGTGTGGCTCTGCGCCGACCTGGTCGGCAGCTACGAGCAGCAGCCGCCGGACCTGCTGGCCGAACTGCAGCGTGACCGCCGCTGGTGCCAGGGCAACCTGCAGAACGCCCGCCTGATGGCCGAGCCCGGCATCCACCCGGTGCACCGCGCCATGTTCGTGACCGGCACCATGGCCTACGCCTCGGCGCCGCTGTGGCTCGCCTTCCTGACGCTCGGCACCGCGCTGTGGCTCAACGGCTCGAGCCTGATCTCGAGCTGGAGCGTGCTGCCGGCGGAGCTGGCCGGACTCTGGATCTGGACCCTGTGCCTGCTGTTCCTCCCGCGCGTGCTCGGCATCGCTGCCGTGCTGATGCGCAAGGAGCAGCGCCACTACGGTGGCCTCTGGGGCCTGGTGAAGAGCTCGGTGCTCGAGAGCGCGATGGCCATCGTGCAGGCACCGGTCCGGATGCTGGCCCACTCGCTGTTCGTGGTGGTCGCCCTCACCGGCATCAAGCTCGACTGGAAGTCGCCCCCTCGCGAAGCCGCCGCCGTGCCCTGGAAGATCGCCGTCTCGCAGCTCGCGCCGATGAGCCTCGTGGTCGGCGCGCTGGCCCTCGGTGTCGCGATGATCGATGCGAGCGCGCTGCTGTGGCTCATGCCGGTCGGCCTGCCGCTGCTGCTGGCGATCCCGCTCACCGTGCTGACGAGCCAGATCGCGCTGGGCACGTCGCTGCGCGACCGCGGCTTCCTGCTGATTCCCGAGGAATCGCGTTCGCCGGCGGTGCTGCGCCGCGCCTGGATGCATGCGCTGCGCCTCGCGCGCCCGGCCGCGCTGGCGGTGGCGTGATGCGCTGAGCCTCCCGCTCTGAAAAGGAGCGCACAAAAGAAAGCCGGCCCCTGGGGCCGGCTTTTTTCATGGGCGCAGCTCGATCTGGTCGGACTCAGAATGGCAGCTTCGGACCGCCGGGGCCACCCATGCCGCCCATGCCCTTCATACCGCCCATCTTCTTCATCATCTTCATGAGGCCGCCGCCCTTCATCTTCTTCATCATGCCCTGCATCTGCTCGAACTCGTTGAGCAGGCGGTTCACTTCCTGAACCTGCACGCCCGCGCCGGCCGCGATGCGGCGCTTGCGCGTGGCCTTGAGCAGCTCGGGCTTGCGGCGCTCCAGCGGCGTCATGCTCTGGATGATGCCTTCCTTGCGGCGGATGTCGCGCTCGGCGCGCGTCATGTCGGCCTCGCTGGCCTTGGCGGCCATCTGCTGCGGAAGCTTGTCCATCAGGCTGGAGAGGCCGCCCATCTGCTTCATCTGCTGGAGCTGGCCGAGGAAGTCGTTGAGGTCGAAGCCCGCGCCGCTCTTGACCTTGGCCGCGAGCTTCTGCGCCGCCGCCACGTCGACGCCGGCCGTGACCTGCTCGACCAGCGCCACGATGTCGCCCATGCCGAGGATGCGGCCCGCATGGCGCTCGGCGTCGAACACCTCGAGGCCGTCGATCTTCTCGCTGACGCCGGCGAACTTGATCGGCACGCCCGTGACCTGGCGCACCGACAGCGCCGCGCCGCCGCGCGAGTCGCCGTCGGTCTTGGTCAGGATGATGCCGGTGAGCGGCAGCGCCTCCTTGAAGGCCTTGGCGGTGTTGATCGCGTCCTGGCCCTGCATGGCGTCGACCACGAACAGCGTCTCGATCGGGTCGAGCGCGCCGTGCAGCTGCTTGATCTCGTTCATGAGCACTTCGTCGATCGCCAGGCGGCCGGCGGTGTCGACCAGCAGCACGTCGAAGAAGTGGCGCTTGGCATGGTCGAGCGCGGCACGGGCGATGTCGAGCGGCTTCTGCTCGGGCGTGCTCGGGAACCACTCGGCCCCGGCCTGCTTGGTCACCATCTTGAGCTGCTCGATCGCAGCCGGCCGGTAGACGTCGCCCGACACGGTGAGCACCTTCTTCTTGCGCTTCTCGATCAGGTGCTTCGCGAGCTTGGCGGTGGTGGTGGTCTTGCCGGCGCCCTGCAGGCCCGCCATCAGGATCACCGCGGGCGGCTGGGCCACGAGGTTGATGTCGGAGACGCCCTCGCCCATGGTGGCGGCGAGCTCGCGGTTGACGATGCCGACCAGCGCCTGGCCCGGCTTGAGCGAACCCAGAACTTCCTGGCCGAGCGCCTTGTCCTTCACGCGCGCGACGAAATCCCGCACCACCGGCAGCGCCACGTCGGCCTCGAGCAGGGCCATGCGCACTTCGCGCAGCATGTCCTGCACGTTGGCTTCGGTGATGCGCGCCTGGCCGCTCATCGTCTTGACGAGGCGGGAGAATTTTTCGGTGAGGGCGGTGGCCATGAGCGGAATGCCTTGTTGCCCGCTGCTGCGGGCCTTGGGAGGTCGTGAACTGGATCGGCCGCGTTGGCGCTGCGCCACGCGGCAGCGTGCAAGCCGGGGGAGATAAACTCCAGCCATGATTTTAGCGATCCCCTCCCCACTCGCCGTGGCGCTGGGCATCGCCACTGCGGCTGCCTATGGTTCTGCCGCCGCCGCGGGCGCCCGGCTGAGCCGCCGCGGCACGCAATGGGCACTCGGCCTCGCCTGGCTGCTGCATGCCGCCGTGCTCGGCCACGGGCTGGTCGGCAGCGAGCCGCGCTTCGGCTTCGCGCCGGCGCTGTCGGTCACGGCCTGGCTGGTGCTCACCGTCTACGCCGTCGAAAGCAGCATGTACCCGCAGCTCAAGGTGCGGCGCGCGCTGGCCTGGCTGGGCGCGGCGGCGGTGCTGCTGGCGGTGCTGTTCCCGGGCACGCCGCTGCATGTCGCGGCCTCGCCGTGGCTGCCGCTGCACCTGGCGCTCGGCATCGCTTCCTACGGATTGTTCGGCGCTGCGGTGGTCCATGCCTGGCTGATCACGCGCGCCGAAAAGCAGATCCGGCTCGCCGCCGAGCCGCAGGGCGGGGTGCCGCTGCTCACACTCGAACGGCTCACCTTCCGCTTCGTCACGGCCGGCTTCGTGCTGCTGTCGGCGACCTTGCTTGCGGGGCTGCTGTTCAGCGAAACGCTCTACGGCGCCGCGGTGCGCGGCTGGAAGTGGGACCACAAGACCGTGTTCTCGGTGCTCGCCTGGCTCAGCTTCGCGGTGCTGCTCGGCGGGCGGGCGCGCTTCGGCTGGCGCGGCCGCACCGCGCGCCGCGTGCTGTACGCGGGCACGGCGCTGCTGCTGTTGGCCTACGTGGGTTCGCGCTTCGTGCTCGAAGTGGTGCTGGCGCGCGGCACCGCATGAAATACCTGCTGGTCTTCGCGGTGATCGCGGTGGCGATCTGGCTCTGGCGCAAGAACCGCCGCGAGGAGATGCGCGAGACGCGGCGCGAGCAGGCGGCGCGCACGGCGCGCCCGGGTGCCGCGCCGGCCACCCCGAAGGCCATGCTGCGCTGCGCCCACTGCGGCCTGCACCTGCCGGCCGCCGACGCCATCGGCGGCACGAGCGGCGCGGCCTACTGCAGCGCCGCGCACCGGCAGGCCGCCGAGCGCGGCTGAAGGTGCGAAGCGCCAAGGGTGCACCAGTGACCGCCGCGTCGAGGCCGCGCGCCGAACCCGTCACGGACTGGGGCGGGCTCGACATGCCGCACGGCCAGAGCGCCGCGCTGCAGCGCCTCTGGCGCGGCTTCATGGCGGCGCGCTGCTTCGTCGCGGTGGTGCTGGTGCTGCTGCAGGGCGTCGGGCTGGCGCTCGGCCAGACGATGCAGCCGCTGGCCCTGGCGCTATCGGGAGGCTATCTCGCCGTCAGCTGGCTCGGCGCACGCTACATCCGTTTCACCCCGCCGATCCGTGCCTTCGCGACGGTGTGGTTCCTCACGATCGGCATCGACCTCGGCACCTTCACCACGCTGCAGGTGCTGCAGGGCGGCAACATCAACTACACGCCGCTGTTCGCGCTGCCGGTGCTCATGAGCGCGGTGCTCGGCACCGTGACCGTGAGCCTGGGCACCACCGCCGCGGTCACGCTGCTGCTGCTGGCCGATGCGGGCTGGCACTGGCTGCAGCAGCCCGGCGACTCGTCGAACCGCTTCGTGCAGGCGGCACTCACGGGCACCGGGCTGTTCGTGGTGGCGCTGCTCGCGCACGAGCTGGCGCGCCGGCTCGCGCGCGAGGAAGCCACCGCCCAGCGCAACCGCAGCAGCGCGCAGATGCAGGCGCAGGTCAACGACCTCGTGATCGAGACGCTCAGCGAGGGCGTGCTGGTGATCGACGCCGAAGGCCTGGTGCATGCGGCCAATCCCGCGGCCGACGCGATCCTGGGCCAGGGTCTCGGCAAGCTCGGGCTGCCGTTCGCGCTCCACACCCAGCCCGCCTGGCACGCGCTCGCGGCGCTGGCACGCCAGACCTTCGCGCGGCGCGCGCCCCAGAGCGAGGAGATCCCGATTGCGCAGGCGCGCGGGGCGGCGCGCGAGGTGCGCGTGCGCACGCGGCTCACGCCGACGAGCGACCGGCGGGTCGAAAGCCTCTGCGTGATGTTCCTGCAGGACCTGCGCGAACTCGAGGCCCGCATCCGTACCGAGAAGCTGGCCGCGATGGGCCGCATGTCGGCGGCGGTGGCCCACGAGATCCGCAATCCGCTGGCCGCGATCACCCAGGCCAGCGCGCTGCTCAACGAAGACCTGACCGATCCCGCCCACCGCAAGCTGACGAGCATGGTGCAGCACAACGCCCAGCGGCTCGCGCGCATCGTGGACGACGTGCTCGACGTCTCGCGGGCGCGCCAGCAGCGCGTGCTCTCGCTCGGCGAGCAGGTGGTGCTCGATCCCGCCGTGCGCGCGCTGGCCGAGGAATGGGTGCGCCAGACGCAGCGCCAGGGCGTGCTGATCGCGCTCGACGCCGGCGACAGCGAGGTGCGCTTCGACGTCGAGCACCTGCGCCGCCTGCTGGTGAACCTGCTCGACAATGCCGCGCGCTACGCCGGCAGCCGCGAAGGCTCGATCCAGGTCGTCACCGTCCTGCAGCACGGGAGCGCCGGCGCCCCAACGCTGCGGGTGTGGAGCGACGGCGCGCCGCTCGAACCCGCGGTGCAGCGCCACCTGTTCGAGCCCTTCTTCTCGTCCGAAAGCCGCTCGAGCGGACTTGGCCTGTTCCTGTGCCGCGAGCTGTGCCGGCGCCACGGCGCGACCATCGGCTACGAGCGCCGCGCGCTCGTCGCGGGCGGTCCCGAGGGCAACGAATTCTTCGTGCGCTTCGCGCCGAGCGAAAACCGGCTGACACAATAGCGCCGTGAGCACGACCTCTTCTTCCGCGCAGCGTCCGGGCAACATCCTGGTCATCGACGACGAGCCCGACCTGCGCACGCTGTACGAACTGACCCTGCTGCGCGAGGGCTACCGCGTCGAGGCGGCCGGCAGCGTCTCCGAAGCCTGGCAGCACCTCGAGGCCGCGCAGTTCGACGCGGTGATCACCGACATGCGGCTGCCCGACGGACAGGGCATGGAGATCATCCAGCGCATCCAGCAGAACCACCGCAGCGAGCGCTGTGTGGTGATGACGGCCTATGGCTCGGCAGAGAACGCAGTGGAGGCACTCAAGGCCGGCGCCTTCGACTACCTGACCAAGCCGGTCGACCTCAAGCAGTTTCGCGCGGTGGTCGCCTCCGCCGTGCAGGCACAGCAGGCCGCGCCGGCCAAGGCAACGCCCACCCCGCCGCCGGGCTCGGGCGAACGCCCCGACACGCCGGCCGTTCCGATGAGCGGCGTCGCGGCGCTCGGCCGGCTGGTCGGCGATTCCGAACCAATGCGGCGCGTGAAGTCGCGCATCGCCAAGGTTGCGCGCGGCATGGCGCCGGTGCTGGTGCGCGGCGAATCGGGCACCGGCAAGGAACTCGTCGCGCGCGCGGTGCACGCCTGCAGCCAGCGCAGCGAAGGCCCGTTCGTCGCGGTCAACTGCGGCGCGATTCCCGAGAACCTGCTCGAGGCCGAATTCTTCGGTGCCCGCAAGGGCTCGTACACCGGCTCGTCGCAGGACCGCGACGGCTACTTTCAGGCCGCGCGCGGCGGCACGCTGTTCCTCGACGAGATCGGCGACCTGCCGCTCGCGATGCAGTCCAAGCTGCTGCGCGCGATCCAGGAGCGCAGCGTGCGCTCGATCGGCTCGACGCAGGAAGACGCGGTCGATGTGCGCATCGTCAGCGCCACGCACAAGGACCTGCATGCCGAGGTGCAGGCCGGGCGCTTCCGCCAGGACCTGTTCTACCGTCTCAACGTCATCGAGATCGCCGTGCCCGCCCTGCGCGAGCGGCGCGAAGACCTGCCGGCGCTGTGCCAGGCGCTGCTCGCGCGCATCGCGCACGAGGGCGGGCTGCCGGTGCCGCAGCTCTCGGACGAACTGCTGCGCCGGCTCGCGCAGCATCCGCTCGCGGGCAACGTGCGCGAACTCGAGAACCTGCTGCACCGCGCCGTGGCGCTCAACGACGGCGACGAACTGCACCTCGACCTGATGGGGCCGGGCCATGCGCCGGTGCTGGCGCCAGCCGAGGCAGTCCCGGCCACGCCTTCCGCATCGGTGCCCGAGCAGCCCGATGCCGAGGCGCGTCCTGCGCCGGCGCCCGTCGCCCCGCCGCGACCGGCGCCGCCGCCCCTTCCCTCCGACCTGCAGGCCTACCTCGACCAGCAGGAGCGCGAGATCCTCGTGCGTGCGCTGCACGAGAGCGGCTTCAACCGCACGGCAGCGGCCGCGCGGCTCGGCATGAGCCTGCGCCAGATCCGCTACCGCATCGCGCGCCTCGGCATCACGACGCCGAGCGGCGACGAAAGCGCAGCGAGCCATGCCGACGACTGATTCGCCGGGCGCCGCCGATGCGCAGCAGCCCCTCTGGCGGGCCGGCTGGTACCGCTTCGCACGGCGCCAGCGCTCGCCCAACTTCGGGCCGCGGCCCGTGGGCGCGCAGACCGACCTCATCGTGCTGCATTCGATCAGCCTGCCGCCGGGCGAATACGGCGGCCAGGCGGTGCAGCAGCTGTTTGCGAACGAACTCGACTGGGATGCGCATCCGTACTTCCAGTCGATCCGCGGGCTCGAGGTCTCCTCACATTTCTATGTGCGGCGCAACGGCGAGCTCTGGCAGTTCGTGAGCTGCGACGATCGCGCCTGGCATGCCGGCGTCTCGGAATGGCGCGGGCGCGCCAACTGCAACGACGACTCGATCGGCATCGAGCTCGAGGGCCTTGAGGGCCAGCCGTTCGACACGCCGCAGTACGAAACGCTGGCCGGCCTTTGCGCCGCGATCGCGCAGCAGTTTCCGATCGCGCACATCGCGGGCCATGAGCACATCGCGCCCGGCCGCAAACACGACCCGGGCGCGGGCTTCGACTGGCCGTTGCTGCGCGACTGGCTCGGCTGGCCGCCAAAAATGTTCCCCGCGCAGGTGATGGGCCGCTAATTTTTTCAATCGCACCGCGCCATGCGATGCGCGTCGCGCCCCGGCGGATTTCGACAACATTGCAAACGCCGCATGCAGCAACCATGCGCCCTGGAAGCCCAAAACGGCCTGCAAGCGCCATTCCACGCGGGTTGCGACACCATGAACCAATGTTCATGGGGCACAAATGGCCGTAGCGCGTTTCGGGGCCGAAAAACCACCCCGTTGTATCCGATGGAAAACGCTACATCTAGTGGGTTGTGGGCGCCTCACACCCTAGATATAGTGTGTTCCGTCCAGCCACCTGCCCCGGCGCGATGCCCGGCCCAGGCGCTGCCACCCCCACAAGAATTGCCAACCGAGAGGAAGCGAATGCAAACAACCCTGAACACCCCGTCGACCCCGCGCGCCGTTCCTTCCGCGCCGTCGCTGCAGCCGCAGGACACGGCCGGCTCGCCGACGAGCCAGAGCCTCGCGCACTACCAGATCATCCGCCGCAACGGCGCCGTGGTGCCGTTCGAGCCGAACAAGATCGCGATCGCGATGATGAAAGCCTTCCTGGCGGTGCACGGCACCCAGGGCGCGGCTTCGGCCAGCGTGCGCGAGACCGTGGACACGCTCACGCAGGGCGTGATCCGCGCGCTCGTGCGTTCGCGCCCGGGCGGCGGCACCTTCCACATCGAGGACGTGCAGGACCAGGTCGAGCTCGGCCTGATGCGCGGCGGCCACCATGAGATCGCGCGTGCCTACGTGCTCTACCGCGAGCGCCGCACCCAGGAGCGCTCCAAGCAGGGCGAACAGCAGGCGCCGGCCGTGCCGTCGCTGCACGTGCTCGACCGCGGCGAGCGCGTGGCACTCGACCTGAACGAGCTCAAGGGCCTGATCGAGTCGGCCTGCGAAGGCCTGGGCGGCGGCATCACGGCCGAGCCGATCGTCGCCGAGACGATGCGCAACCTGTACGACGGCGTGCCGCTCGACGAGGTCTACAAGGCCTCGATCCTGGCCGCCCGCACGCTGATCGAGAAGGACCCCGACTACACCTTCGCCACCGCCCGCCTGCTGCTGCACACGATCTTCAAGGAAATCATCGGCCGCGAAGTCATGCCCGCCGAGCGCGCGCAGACCTACGCCGACTACTTCCCGCAGTTCATCAAGAAGGGCGTCGAGAACGAGCTGCTCGACGAGAAGCTGCTCCAGTACGACCTGGCCCGCCTCGGCGCCGCACTCAAGGCCGAGCGCGACAACCAGTTCGACTACCTCGGCCTGCAGACCCTGTACGACCGCTACTTCCTGCACGTGCGCAAGTCGCGCATCGAGCTGCCGCAAGCGTTCTTCATGCGCGTGTCGATGGGCCTGGCGCTCAACGAGATCGACCGCGAGGCACGCGCCATCGAGTTCTACGAAGTGCTGTCGTCGTTCGACTTCATGTCGTCCACGCCCACGCTCTTCAACAGCGGCACGCTGCGCTCGCAGCTGTCGAGCTGCTACCTGACCACCGTGCCCGACGACCTCGACGGCATCTACGAGTCGATCAAGGAAAACGCCCTGCTCTCGAAGTTCGCGGGCGGCCTGGGCAACGACTGGACCCGCGTGCGCGCGCTCGGCAGCCACATCAAGGGCACCAACGGCGAATCGCAGGGCGTGGTGCCGTTCCTCAAGGTGGTCAACGACAC
>JAESFO010000359.1_pt1 | contig 55731 bp, 38 predicted proteins | sample 9269421 | NCBI WGS metagenome assembly JAESFO01 (sample SAMN14502839, study PRJNA617101) | algae metagenome | isolation source: Nostoc desertorum CM1-VF14 and co-occurring heterotrophs from rocky... | place: USA: Clark Mountains, San Bernardino, California | collected 2000-06-05 | reverse complement strand
GCTGACCACTGTCATGCAAGGATTTTGGGCTATTTTACCTTCTTTCCTTGCACCTGAATATACTTCTAGGGTCTTTTTATCTACAGACTGTCACCTTTTCTTTCTTTTTCAGCAAGCCCTAAGTATTGGTTCTGAAAAAATCATGTTTTTGCTTGTGTTTCTGATTCATTTAGGAGCCAATTAAAAATTTTAATTTATATTTCGTAATTCATAATACAATTATGAATTACGAATTACAACTTACGAATAGGTATCAGTGTAACTACCAACGCCAGGAGTATTAACATTAGTTGCATGAGGATTAACTAAGGCAATGGCTTGTTTAAGTGCATCTACAGGATCTACAAACATGAACCTATCCCACTAATAATATTTGTGCTATAAATCTTAAGCTTATTGAGAACTGAAAACGAAAAATTAAAGTTTTCAAGCACGTTTTATGAAAAGAACTAGGGATTTTTAGAATAGTGGGATAGATCCATGTAATGCTCATCACGCCAATCCCAGACATAAATCCAGAAATCACGCTGTAAGGCATGAGGGTAATGTATTTACCCAACTTAAAATATCCCAAAAAAGATTTGAAATATTCCCGCTAGCATGACTACTGTAAATGCCATTGCCAAGCCGTTTTCGGGGTTAGCTGCTTTCATGGAACCGACAATTGCAGTCATAACCACGGTTATTGGCCCGGTTGGCTCAGAAATTAGGGTTGGTGTCCCACCAAATAAGGCTGCGAAAAAGCCGACGCAAACTGCACCATAAAGGCCAGCTACAGGCCCAGCACCAGAAGCGACACCGAATGCCAGCGCTAGAGGTAACGAAACGATCGCAGCAGTTAAACCACCGAATAAATCACCTCGTAAGTTTCTAAAATGGATCGTATTAGTCAATGACATACTGGGATTTTAGTTACAAAAACAGCAAAATAAATTTTGGGTTGTAAAAATTGCCAACTACTTTGAGTAAGTCTCATGTTTTATTGCCATGAAAATTAGGCAAAGAAAACTTTAATGCTTTGCAAAGCAGCAGGCTATAGTACCTTTCTACATGGCGAGTCGCTGAATACGAATTTCCACTAGAGAAGGCTTAGGCCAAAGATGGTTCAAAAATTAGACTAAAAAAACTTACAATTTATGTAAGTTTCATTGATTGTAAAATTTAATCGGATGAATAATAGCTTACAGCTTTATATGTCAATGTTGTTGATTCACAAGCCTCAATATTAAATAAATATTAAATTGCTTTCATAGATAAAACACTATACTTGTTGACTAATCTTTGATTGCACTAATTAATACAATATGTAAAGTTTATATTAATTATTATTGCAAAACTATTTGGACTAAAAATCAAACGCAGAGCGAATGACTTCAGGCATGGGGATACGTTAATTTGCACTTTTAAGCACTCTCAATATAGCGGTTCTCAATTGTGTGGAATACAGACCTAACCCCCAGCCCCTTCCCTGCAAGGGAAGGGGAGTAAGCCTCAAAGCCTCTCCTTTTAGGAGAGAGGTCAAAATTGTATTGCTTCCATTCGAGAAGCGCTATATTGCTCTAGTTACTTCATAAGAATAGCTATCCCATCTGCACGATGACTCATCCGAGTACGAAGAAATGTCGGCAAAGGAGATATCAGCGCTCAGGCTCAAAGAATAGTTGAATAGTTGGTTTGAATCTGTAGAGTGGTTTTTGCCAGAACCGTTTATTGAAAGTTCATTCGTGGACTTCTTGAAAATCATTAGCATAACGGTATGAGGAGTATCAAAACTGGTGCAAATATCGCAGTTTTGATAAACCCTATTAAAACCGTTAAAATAATTTACCTGTCAATTACATTTGTAGAGACGTTGCAATACAACGTCTCTACCTACAGGAAAATCTCACCAATGACCTTAACTAAACGGTAAGGAATAAGAGTTACAGAGAGTTCTTGCCTTAGTGATAGCAAAGTTTAAGGTAATTTAGCGTGATTTTATTCAACTACTGTTACTGAAGCCCCTTCATTTGCTGGAGGTACACCGGGTAATTCAAGACAGTATCCAGCACCATATACTGTCTTTATATAGCGGGGATGACGCGGATCTGGTTCTAGCTTGGTTCTCAAGTGGCGAATATGGACTCGAATCGTTTCTATGTCATCATCAGGATCGTAGCCCCAAACTTCTCTGAGGATTTCGCTAGGAGAAACCGTTTGACCGTGGCGTTGCAATAAGCAGTGAAGTAACTCAAATTCCAAATGAGTTAATTTCACCGTTTCATTGAACCATATCGCCTCAAATCTTTCGGGAACGAGGGTAAGTGAGCCATAGTTGAGAATTTCACTATGCTTTGCTGCTTGGGGAATGCGGTCAGTCCGCCGCAAAAGGGCCCGCACCCGCGCCAGCAGTTCTTCAACTTCAAAAGGCTTGGTAAGGTAGTCATCTGCGCCAGCATTGAAGCCTTCCACCTTGTTCTGAGTTTGGCTCATAGCCGTCAACATTAACACGGGAATCTCAGAGGTGCGCTCGTCGCGGCGCAGGCGTTGGCAAACGGTAAACCCATCTACTCTAGGCAACATTAAATCGAGCATGATCAAGTCTGGTTGAAGCTGGAGGGCCAGCGCTTGACCTTTGATGCCGTCTTCAGCCTGACTAACATCGTAGCCAGCCATTTCTAAGTTGACGGCAACTAGTTCTGAAATCGCTGGGTCATCGTCTATGACAAGAATCCTCGGCATTCTTAAAAATTATTACTACTTATTAAGGATAAATAACAACCTTTGATAGGTACAAAGATTTTTGAATCAATGATGAAAAAGGTTTTAAATCTTACATAAATATTAAGATTAAATGACTGTGAAATCAAGACTCAACTACACGAAATCTTATAGTCTATGATGTGTTATACTCCCCCCTACAATCCGTCTTGGTTTTTACAAAACGGTGTGATCATGACTGTGTACACCGCTTTGTGGGGAAAACGTCACTGGGAAAGTACTACTAAAGACCCAGAACCGTCTTATCACGAGAAAATTTTTGTTGGTGGCCAAGGTGTGCCAATTTTTGGCTTGGTTGCCATCCCGGAAAATGCTCACAGCACGATTATCGGCACTTATGGCATTACTGGAGAGTTAGAGACGGAATGGTTTTTGAGGGTGCTAGGACGTAAAGCCTACGCTCAAGGATACGCGATTGTGTTATTTGATTGGCGGGCCCACGGCAAAACGGCCGAATTGTCGCCGACTCTAACTTCTGATGGTTTGTATGAGGGGGAAGACTTTGTTCGCATCGCCGCTGCCGCTAAGGCAATGGGATGTCCCGGTAAATTTTGGTTTACAGGGTATTCTTTAGGAGGACAATTGGCGCTATGGGCAGTGAAGGTTGCTGGTGAGGTGATTAGGGAGTATGGAGATTTAGGGTTAGAAGATAGCGATATTGGTGGTGGTATGGTGATTTGTCCGAGTTTGGATTCGGAGCGATCGCTATCTTATCTAGTTACAAAGCGCTTCGGCAGATATTTGGAAGCGGGGATTGCCCAAAATTTAAAAAAACTGGCGTGGCGGATACATGATGCTCACCCTGGAAGCATTGATGCAGCGGCGATTGAACGGGCAAACAGTATCTGGGGTTTTGACAATGAACTGGTAATTAACCGACTTGGTTTTCCGTCTGTGGAAGCATATTACCAAGCGAGTAGTGCTTTACAAATATTGCCGCAAATCTCGAAACCGACTTTGATTTTATATGCTGCTGATGACCCACTTTTTGACCCAGCTATCATACCGGAATTAGAAGAAGCGTGCGATCGCAATTCCGCAATAGATTTGTTTCTCACTCAGTACGGCGGCCATGTTGGCTACTTGAGTAGCAAAAAGTGCCAGGGCCAAATACAAGACCCTGATCCTTGGTGGGCATGGAATCGGGTTTTACAATGGTTAGAGGAAAAGCGAAGAGAGTAGTAAACGAGACAATATTTTAGCTGCTAGGTTACTCAACGGATGCAATCATATTGTTTGGAAACCTAAAAAAGTGAACAAACTAGCTTGTTTTCACTACTTGTCCTAAATAAACTATTGCAATAGAGAGGATGGCATTGACCCAGAAGCTACCACAATATTATTGGTAAACCAGCAATGACAGAAGCAACGCCTGTCCAGAGAGTAAAGCGCTCAACATCTACTTCATCCAAAGCAACGCTCATTTCCTTAATTGATAATAGCAGCGCTGCCAGTAGCAGCACAAAGAAGGCAAGGTACTCCAAATTAATAATCATTCATTCTCACAATGTTTTGCAAAAAAGTAGTTCTAATAGATTTTTAACAAGCTTTGGCAAGATTTTTTTGTTTCAGATTTAACATTTTGTCAGAAAAATGATTTACCAGTGAAGAGATATCAACTTCAGATAGCCAAATCATGGTTTCATAACCAACTCGACCCATTTCTGGCTCTGGCCCCATAGGCATCTCCACCAAATATTCCCAGCTACGTGACTCAAAGCGGTAGTTTTTGATGATGCCTTCCCCACCCATAAACTTTACTCTTTGACCTTTACAAAGTTTAGGTACTGGTAAAACACTTGCAGACATTTCTCGTAATTCCTTGGAGTAATACTGTAATAGCTAATGTTTTAGCTAAAAGAAAATTTGTTGTTCTCTGTCAAGGGTTTTAATGCATTCTCTTTCAGGAGATTTAACCTTGAGTTAAAGATAGTACACCTAGAGTAATAAACAGTCCACATATATGTAGGGCAATAAATTAGAATATTCGTCAGTAAAAGTAATCACAGCTACTTTAAATCAGTATTAAGTAGTTATATTTACAGTCAGATGTAACATTTAATAACTCTTTTGGCAGACTTTATAAAAAACAGGTGCAGTTATATAAACAGTGAGGGAAATTGCCCATCCTAAGCATGTGAAGCATTGCGTTTTATATTGGTTTTTTAAGTATTTTTTGACTATTAATTGCGGCTAGAAGTTGAGAGATGATTGTCCTTAACGCAACTGTTTATAGCACATTCTTGTACGAATATACCCTTAAGCGGATTGAAATTTTTGCCGAAATATATATAGTTCCTGTTTTGCAAATTTACTTAAGCTTGATGAAAAGATTTAAGATAGCAAGGGCGTGATAGTTAGAGTGCGGTTAGCTGCAACCCCGCGTTGAAACCGCGAAGCGAGGTATGGCTATGCTTACCGCATTGGTCTGGCGCATAGTATAGTAGCCTTAAAGCATCAAATCAGATTCACCTATAATAATTGTCGCAATTAAACAAACTACTAGAGTACAACTAACTCCCTTGACCTTTTGACTCAATGACCGCTTCTAATGATATTTGGCTACCTGCACCGACGGATTTAACTTTGCTACCAGATGATATTCATGTCTGGCGCATAGACCTTGAACAACCGGAAACAAAACTGCAAAGTTTAGCAGCAACTCTTTCCAGTGACGAAACGGCTCGTGCTGAACGGTTTTATTTTCAGGAACATCGGCAGCGTTTTATCGCTGGCCGCGGTATTCTCCGAACTATATTAGGTCGCTATTTGGATATCCAGCCCCTACAAGTGCAGTTTAATTATCAACGCCGTGGTAAACCAGTATTAGCAGATACATTTGCCGATAGTGGACTGGCGTTTAACTTGTCTCACTCCCAAGGGTTGGGTTTGTGTGCGGTGAATTGCACTAGGGAAATTGGTGTAGACCTAGAATATATTCGCCCGATGTCTGATTTAGAAGCTCTTGCCAAACGGTTCTTTTTACCGAGAGAATATGAAATGTTGCGATCGCTATCTCCCGAGCAACAGCAAGAAGTATTTTTCCGTTACTGGACTTGTAAGGAAGCTTATTTAAAAGCAACTGGAGACGGACTAGCTCAGTTAGAGCAAATTGAAGTGTCGCTCACTCCCACAGAACCAGCCAAGTTACAGATAACTGAAGACTGGAGTCTTTTTGAACTAGTGCCTGCTAACAATTATGTTGCTGCTGTTGCAGTGGCGAATTTAGGCTGGAATTTGAAGTGTTGGCAGTATATTAATTAAGTTACTTATTCTCTCCCTGCTTCCCCTGCCTCCCCTGCTCCCCCTGCTTATTTATCTTCCTGCATATTTCTCACAATTCTTGTCACCAGTTTTCTGGGTACAAATCTGACGCATTTTGCAAGTAGCTTATTCATAAAACCAGGAATAACAATGGTTTGACCCTTCATTAAGGCGTGAAAACCAATTTCCGCTACTGTTTGTGCATCCATCATCCTCTTACCCTTGAGTAACTTAGAGTCAGCCATTCCGGTTCTTTCATGAAAAGCAGATGCGGTTGAGCCTGGGCAAAGAACTGTTACAGTGACACCTGTACCTTCTAATTCATTAGCGATCGCTTCTGAAAAAGATAAGATATAAGCTTTAGTAGCAAAATAAACCGCCATCAAAGGCCCAGGTTGAAAAGCAGCAGCCGAGGCGACGTTTAATATTTTACCTTCACCTTGCTTGACCATGTGCTTCACGAATAGCTTAGTTAAATGGGTGAGACACACCAAATTTACCTGTAGCATTTCCAGTTCAGTAGCTAGGTCTGTTTCGTGAAATAATCCATAGATACCAAATCCAGCATTATTGACTAGCACATCAATCTTAATATCGGCGAGTTGCAACTCCGTGAAAATTTCTTCAGGAGCGGTTGATATAGATAAATCCTTGACAATAGTTTTGACAAGATTTCCAAATTTTTTTTGGAATTTACCTGCAATTTCTACAAGCTTTAACCCGTTTCTGTCTACTAAGACAAGATTATAATCATGGGCAGCAAAAATACATGCTAATTCGTAGCCAATACCACCGGCTGCTCCAGTTATAAGAGCAGTTTTTTTGCTCTGAGTTTGATGTGTTGTGTTCATGTAAGAATATTGGTGAATTCAACTTGATGAAGCTGCGTTGCATTGACAGTAGTTTTCGTTCTACAATTAAGTACGCGTAATATCTGAACCGACAAGAAATGTCTTGAGTTATTACCCTTTCAAATACTTGTGTGATGAGTTAGATAGATGTAGCAGTCCAAACGTAAATTTAGGACTTATACATCGAATAAGCGGGGCATTAAAGAAGTTCGGTTATTTCAAACCACTAGCACTGGCTTTTAATTACTCACAACAGCCAGCAGGTAAAACCAAACTTTTATGCCCAACACTAACCATTCTATCCTCAATTGCTTCTGTCAAGGGGTGAATACTAAAAATTTACATTATTGAGCATAAAAAAACAGGGCAATTATATTGCCACTGTTGGTATATAAGTTGTTGCTGGCATCTGAAATATTAACTATTCAGCAGTACTGAGTTTTAAAAAACATCGACTAAATAAACTTGTTTTGTTGTAGTTGTAGGGTGTGTTACGGCTTCCGTAACGCACCGAAAGTATCAGGGATAATACGTTAAGCTCCTAACACATCCTACGCAAGTTGTGAACTCCTAAGCGAGATTCAAGAAACCACTTTGAATCAAGTAGGCGGTATAAGTCATAAACAATTGAGAGTCAATTGGAGGACAAGCAATAGAACTACCTGCCAATGCATGAAGAGTATCTTGGCAGCTAATGTGGGGTCTTCTAGCTTGTAAGTACAAATCAGGAATAGTCAGTTGTTCATCAGACCAGCGTTCCAGTAAAAAGGGTCGCAGAGTGTATAAAGGATTGTCCGCAGAAGTCACATTATTGATTAACTCAGATTGCCATTTTTCATAAGGAATCATTTCAACTGAATAACCAAAAGAGCGTATCCACTCAACTAGCATTTTCAAAGCGGCGGGTTGAGGATGTTGTAAATTGAAAGCCTTACCTATAGATTCTTTTTGCCGTGATAGATAAACGATCGCTTTACTTACATAGTCCACAGGTGACATATCCAACATATAATCTACATCAGGGAAATATCCCATTTGTAGACAGCCCTTGGTCATCAGGTTAATAAAGTCATGTGTGTTGCAAATGCCTGTTTTGCTGTCACCTGAAATCAATGGTGGTCTATGGATAGTTACAGGAAGCCCACGGTCACGAGCAATTTTTACTAACTTTTCGGCTACCCATTTAGTTTGTGAGTAACCAAGATAAATACCTTCCCAATGATTGAATTCATCCTGTTCTTTAACAACCTTGCCAGCATAAGCAGTTGATTCAAAAACAGCAACACTAGAAACGTAATGTACAGGCTTGACTTTAATTTGACAAGCCAATCTCAAAACTTCTTGAGTGCCTAAAACATTGGCTGCCTTCAATGCAGAGTATGGAAAAACATAATTCAACAAAGCAGCACTATGATATATAGTATCAATATTGCCAGCTAAAGTTTGAAACTGTTCCGAACCAATACCTAACAATGGCTGAGATAAATCGCCGACAATCGGAATAATTCTGGAGCTAAATTCTTCTTGCCAAATTGCATACTGTTCCAAATTCTTTTGGAGTTTGCTTTTGCCTTCTTCAGCATTAGCAGCACGCACTAAGCAATAGATATCCGCATTGGTTTCTTGTAGCAATTCCCGGATGATAAAAGCTCCTAAGAAGCCTGTTCCTCCAGTTAAAAAGATGTTCTTGGGTTCACCTATAGCTACATTAGATGCAGCACCGGGATGGATGGTGGGGTCAAGAACAGCTTCGGCAGATAAATCTAGAAGAGAGGGAGCAGCATTAGCATTAGAAGCTGTCACCCCTGTATCTTGAATTGGTGAACCATCATGCACTTCTTCAGCTAAACGCTGTGAAAGAGCTTCAATATTTGGATAATGCCACAGAAGCAATGGAGATGGTTGAAATCCTAGCAATTTTTCTAAGTTACTTACTAGAATCATTGCTTGGGCTGAATCTAACCCATAGTTTTCTAAATGTTCTTTGAGATCTATTTCATCAGTTGCAACTCCTAGCAACTTAGCTAAGTTAGATACCAAAAATACTTGAATATCGTCTGCGGTGAAAGACTGTTTTATAGTCATTTTTAAAGCTCCAACAATGATGTAGAACGAACAGGGTGATATTGACTGTAATAATCGGAAGCTTGCAGTCCTTGAATTTTCAAATTTTGAACACGATACAAAAAGGCTGCACCAGTCATAATTTGATTAGCAACATCAACTACACCACGATTATTTGGTTCAGACAGATAAGAACCACGTACCCAGTCATTGAAACCGCCCATTGCCGGGCCACACCAAATTTGATAATCGACTTCTCTACCTTTTTCACCAGAACTAGACCAGCGAGAAGATAATCCTAGATACCAACGGAAAATTAACGCCATTTTCAGTTTAGGATTATTAACTGCTTTCCCAAGTTTCTCAGGATTCTTTTGGGATAAATAAGCCGCAGTTCCTTCCCATACTTCGGCAATAGTTTTGCGAAAAACTTGTTTTTCTAATTTCTGCCTTTCTGCCAAAGGAATCTCTTCAATGGAATCATAAGCGCGATAGAGTTCAAATAATTTCTGCGCTCGCATGGGGAACATTGTACCCCGTTTGAGAACTTGCAATTTGACTCCCATTTCAAACATATCTGCTGCTGGAGCCATTATCATATCAGCCATTTCTGCTTGAGCTAGTAACTTTTTGGTATGTTCACAAGCCCCAGATTCAACACATGATTGATTAATGGAACCAGTCATTATATAAGCAGCACCCATCATAAAGGCTGCTAATGCTGATTGTGGTGTCCCAATTCCCCCTGCAACACCAATTCTAATGGGTGTTTGGTAATGATATTGTGCTTGAATTTCATCCCGTAAGGCAATAATAGAAGGTAACACGCAAACCAGGGGACGGTTATCTGTATGACCTCCAGAATCAGCCTCGACGGTAATATCATCAGCCATCGGAACTTTGGTTGCAAGAGTTGCTTGTAACTCAGTAATTAACCCTTGTTCTAGGAGTTCTTTGATTATTCTGGCTGGTGCTGGTTGCAAAAATTTAGTCGCAACTTCTCGGCGAGAAATTTTGGCAATGATTTTATTTTTGATTTCAATTTGATTGGCGCTATTCAACCCCAATCCAGCAACACGGTAGTAAACAATGTTAGGGGTCAAGTCGAGAAATGCAGATGCTTCTACTGTTCTGACTTGATATTTGAGATATAAATCCACAGCCCGGCGTTCAATCGCAGGTTCGTTAGGACTGTGAATTAAATTAAATGCATAAGGCCCTTGAGGTAAAGCTTCTTGAATGCGATTTATGGCTGCTTCCAAACGTTCTGGAGTTAAACCACCTGCACCAAAGGAACTCAAAATTTGCTCTTTTCCTAGTGCAATGACCATTTCTTCAGAAGCAATTCCGCCAGCCATTGCACCGGTAACGTAGGCATATTTCACTCCATGAGAGGAGAGAAAATTCGGATCTCCAAATTGTTGAATGCGGATTGGTGCTGCGAATGTCAGTAGTTCGACTTGTGCTGTTGTACCATTATCACCAGGGGATAAATACCCCTCATTAGTGACACCGATTTTTCCGGCAACTTTCACGATGTAGCAGGGTTTATCTAATACCATCAATTTATCTTTGATGGTTTGTTTCTCGAAAGATACAGTTTCTAAAGAACCTTTCCAAACCTGGTTTTTGTTATAAGACCAGGAAGAGAAATTAAGGCCATTATCGTGTTTACTTAGTACCGTATCTACGGTTGTCACGGCAGTTATCCCTCGGATTACAATTATTAAAGAAGGGGAGTGGGAAGTGGGGAATAGGGAATGGAGAGGAAATATTTTCCTTTTATCAGTTCACCTTTCCCCTTCCCCAAGGTTATTGACGGTTGAAGTATGTAGACTTATGTCAAGATTCGTCGTTAAGCAAGTTTTGGGCGCAAGCTAGTTGCAATTGAATGATTTCGCTCATTTGCTGACTGTAATCTTGTCTAGCTTGTAAGAAGGCAGTGTGTGCTTTAGTTATCTTTGAATTATTAGCATTGAGCTTTTGATACTGGGTCTTATTTAAATCGAACATGCTGATAATGCTACTAATTTTTCGAGTTATGACTGGCGGGGAAGAAAGAAAAATTGGCTGTCTAATTGCGCTTGACTCAGAAGATTGTAATTGTTCTCTCGCTTCAAAAACGTTATCAATGATATTTTTCAGTTTTACTTCTTCTGGCTGAGGCAAGATGTTAGAGGGATAACTTTCTTGTTCGGTTATCTGGTTGGAAATCTTAAGAGAATCTGTGATTTCAGGTTGTTGGAGATTAGGTATATCTGGATGCTGTATTTTGAAGCGATCGCACTTAATATCCTCAACCAAATTTTCAACAAGTTTACGATTTTCTTCGCTCAAAATTGTAGCAGCGATCGCTTTCCCACCCAAGGTAACTATTCTCAATGTTGCTTTACTTGAATTAGCGGTTTCTTGGGCTTTGTTGTACAACGGTGATAAATCCACATTCACCTGATGACTGAGTAGTTTTGCTAATGCTTTAACCATCGAAGCATGGTCATCCATCCCTCTACGATTTAGAGAGACTGTGATATGTTCTTTGCTGCCGAGGATTTTATCAATCCATCGTGAACAAACGCTACCTGCGCCTGCTTCTAGGAATATTTTCACACCATCATCGTAGACACGATTTACCAATCGCGGAAAATCAAGCTCTTGGCACAATCCTTTGGCGATGTTATGCGCGATGGCATCTCTTTCAAGTGCAACTGGTTGATAATCGGCGGCAGAATAAAACACAATCCCAGGAAGATTTTGTGATGGTAAGCTGTTTACCTTCTTGATTTCCTCGAACTGCGATCGCATCGCTTCACAATGTATTACATGGTCGAAGGGAGCGGGGAAAGAATTACAACCTAGAGTTGTAATCACTCGCTTACAAGCTGCATCCTCGCCAGCAATTAATACTTCTTCTGGTGTGTTGATTTGAGTTAAGTAGACGTGATTCTCATGTTTCAGGCATTCTCTCACTTGAGATGGAGTAGCCATGAGAACATAGGTATTCCAAAAATTGTTGTTTGGTGAATCTGTTAATCCCCAATATTCACGCACAGCATTTTTCGGCCCAGATAACTTATCGCCAAATAGAGGTGATGAGTTTAAAGTGTTACTTCCGCCCTCAAAATCACTCCAAACTCCTTGGGCAACCATCATACTAGTTTCACCCAAGCTATACCCAAAAACGCATTGCGGCTTGACTTGAAAATCATCTCGGAAAATTGCTGTCATGTATCTAGCAAAGGCAATTTCACTTTCAAACATTGCCAGTGAATCATCTAACAATTGTTTTTCGAGAGTTTCTAGTTGTCTAGTTGTCAATTTAGGCAAGCTTCTGGGATAAACTAGCTTTTCAACATCGGCAGCTCGATTGTAGAGGTTGTTACTTTTTAAGTCCTCGAAGACTTTCGGAAATAAGCGAAAAACAGTCCGACCAATGCCAATATAAGAATTGACTGCTGCGGGGTAAACATAAGCAACTGCTCCAGTTTTACCCAATGGTTTCGCTGTGAAATAACTTCCTATTGGTGTTTGCCAATCTGTGCCATTTTCAAAAGCATTATTTACACCTTTGCGGGCAGATTCAATTTCTTTGAGTAGTTCTTTTGTGTTACGTCCTGCGATTGATAAGACGTATTTTGCATCAGATTGCTGCTCAAAGGTAGCAAATGTTTGGCTGGCGGTAGCTGATAAAGAGGAACTAGCTTCAATGCATTTTTGAAGATGGTTTAGGATATCGGGTATAGTAGAGCGATCGCTAACTGCGATAGGAAACAGATGAAAAGGCATTTGTTGCAAATATCTGTTGTCGCGCTCCTCTTGGCTGGGTTCCTCCGACAAAATTAAATGCGCGTAACTGCCATCTATACCCATGCTATTAATTGCTGCTATTCTGCGTGTGCCGCCTTTATCGACAAACCAAGGTCTTGATTCCATTGCCACATAGAAGGGGCTACCTTCCCATACTTGCGGTGTTTTGACACCAGACCATTTTGGTGTGGCAGGAATATACCTGTAATAAAGACAGAGAGCAGTTTTGATTAAGCTAGCAATTCCCGATGCTGTATAGGTGTGACCGATATTGGATTTAACGCTGCCCAATGCACAATGCAAACCATTGCCCACTTTCGGATAAGCTTGCAGTAAACCTGTGATTTCCGCTTCATCCTCCTGGGGAACGCCGCTACCGAAGACTTCCACATAGTTAACTTCTGTGGGTTGAATCTCCGCCATCTTGAAAGCTTGTTTGCAGACATTGCTGATAGCTGAAGCATCAGGTTTTACCAAAGCGTCACTCAAAGTAGAATTACCTTGTGCGAAACTCATGGCATCAATTACTGCATAGATGCGTTCATTATCTTCCTTAGCAGCTTCGTAACGCTTGAGGACGACAGCACCAGCACCTTCGCCAACCGTCCAGCCATTAGCTTGTTGGTCAAAACCCAACGTATTGACACCCGTATTAATTGGTGCAAATTGGCTGCGGAACAAGACATTTTCCACACCGCCTGCTAAATCTACTGCACCCACAACGACTGCATCAACTTCTCCAGTAGCGAGTAGCATTTGGGCAATTTCCAACGCCTTGAGGGCAGAATTTTCGCCAGCGCTGACGGTAAATGCAGGGCCAGTGAAATTCCACAAAGCAGAAATCCGACTTGCCATGATGTTGGCGATGTGACTCACATATTCGCCGATTTCTACTGGTTGGTGAATGCTATCTTTGACAATGGTTTCCAGTTGGGAAAGGTGTTCAGCAGGTAGAGAAATTCCCTGGTTGAGTAAACCGTCCTTAACTTGCCAAGATAGATTCCATCTTTGCTGTAGCTGATGCACAGAGAATTCTGTCTCTGCGGCAACAATCACAGCCACATTGCCACCCTCCTGTAGTTTCGCATCTTTGACGGCGCGATCGCTAACTTTCAGAAGCAACAATTGTTGTGGGTTTAACTTCTCGATTTCATTCGGTGGGATTTTGCACGATAAAGTATCGATTTCAAAATCTTTGATATATGCCCCTACTGGTGCTTTTCCATCTGGTAAACCGTACTCTTTCAGAACACTTTCTTGATTTTCTATACCATGCCATCTTTGAGGTGGTAGGGAAGTAAAATGCTGTGTTCCATCATAAATACTGCGTTCAAAAGCATCTAAACCATTGCAGTTACCAAAAAAGGCATCCATGCCGACAATGGCGACTTTGGTAGGTGGAACAGGCGGAGTTGATTCAACTGATTCTGCTGTAGTTCCTTGTTCTAAAATCAGATGAGAATTAGTACCGCCAAAACCAAAAGCGCTAATAGCTGCCCGTTTAATTGGTGCATTATTAGGCCATGTCGTAGCTGTTCTAACAATCTTGTCGGCAGAGATTGTACCTTTTTCTGATATTAAAGGTTCCGAAACATTCATGGTTGCTGGAATTACACCATGCGACATACTCAAAATCACCTTAGTCAAGCCAACCATGCCAGCAGCAGTTAGCAAGTGACCAGTATTTGCCTTAGCAGAACCCACCAGAGGCGCGGCTTGATGTTGACCAAAAAATGTTTCGATGGAATTGAATTCGGTTGTATCTCCTAGTAATGTGCCGGTGGCGTGACACTCTAGATAATCGATGCTTTTTGGACTAAAATTCGCCTCATTGTAGGCTCGTTCAAAAGCTAAGGTTTGTCCTTTAGGATTAGGGCTGAGTAAGTGCTTACCTTTACCATCATTCGATAGCCCATTACCACAGATAGTGGCGAGAATATTATCACCATCTCTAACGGCATCAGAATATCTCTTCAGCATCACCATCCCAACACCATCGGCGGGAATTAGCCCTCTAGAGGATTTATCTAAGGGGCGGCTGATACCGTTTTCTGCATATCCTTGAACACCGGAAAATAACATCCGCACGAATAAGGAATCTGCACAACTTATGGCTCCAGCTAACATTACATCAGCTTTGTGTGACCATAAGTAATGAGATGCTAATTTAATCGCATAAAATGATGATGAACAAGCAGCATCCAGACATAAATTAATCTGGGATAGAGATAAAGCTTGAGCAACTATAGATGCTGGTAAGCCAGATATCATCGCATTGTATAAAGATGCTTTAGTTGCACCTGGGAGGGCAGCTAAATCAAAATCCTCATCCTGCAAAAGTTCTCTGACGGCAGGATTAATAGCTTGCTGATAAATTGGAGAGAATAATTGATTAGATAATTTTGTTGGGAATGACAAATTACCTAAAATTACGCCACATTTTGACAGGACAGTTTGATTACCCCAATAACCACTTTGTACAATTGCTTGTTTAGCAGCATACAACGACCATTTGAAGGTGTTATCTAAACCAGCAACAAATTCTGATGGTAGATTGTATTCAGATGGATTAAACTGGAAGTTGCGGATGTATCCGCCTTTGAGTGAATAAGTTTTGTCTGGTGTACCTTTAACTGGATTGTGAAATATTGTCGGATCTACTCCGATTTCTTCGACGGTTGCAGAGGATGTCGAATCTTTTTGATTAACGATGTTTTGCCAGTATTCTTCAGGATTGTTTGCATCGGGGAATAAGCATGATAATGCGATGATGGCTATTTTTTCCACGATTTATATGCTCCGAGTTTGGGTATTTAGCAAGAGATAATTAAAAGGCAGGATTTACGCTGTTCCCCAAACTTTGAAGTGGCAAGTTATAGTAATCCTATTCGAGTTGTGAAAAATACTTTTTTAACGAACCGCAAAGAGCGCAAAGGACGCTAATAAGAGAAAGAATTTCACAGAGATTTTAGGAATGCTATAGGTGTTGAGTGGTAAAGGAAGATTACTAGCTTCTGAGCATTTTCATTGACCAAATAATGGCATGAGCACCGAGCATTCGTGAATAGATTTTACCTTGGCGGTCGTGTATGATAAAGTTTGCGATCGCACTACTTGGTGTCTTAGATAGTACTTCACAAGAAACGTAAAATGTTTCGTTATGTGGGATCATCGCAAATTGTTCGAACTTTTCTACTTTTCCAGGTAAACAACCTTCTTCATGAAAGTGCTGTGTCCAAACCCATAAGGCGTGCATACTCAAGTCAGTTGTATAAGGATTTACCCATTGCACGGGGAATTGTCCTTGTTGCTGTGCGCTGAGTTCTGGCCACAGACATTCTGTAGTGATTTTTTCAGGGCTGATGTTTAAGACTCTTTTGATTTCTTGAAAAGCGGGGCCGTGAAATAATGTAGCCCCACCATTTTGGTAAAAATCTTTTCCTGTAGCGGTGATGATATTATCTTCTTCGAGATTGAGAGATTCATAAGTGGGCACATCTGGAATTTCTAGCTGGAGATTGAGTTGAGCGCTAAAATGAAAATGGATTCTGCCTTGTGGATTTTTACTCGAAATTCTTGCTTTAAGCTCGATTTTTCCAAGATTAACTTTAGAAATTTCTTCTATCTCTAAAAGATGTTCTTTTGCTAATGTCTCATTGAAAGTAATCCCCTTCAAAACTTTGAAATCTTGGTAATTAAACAACCGATAACCGGGATATAATTGTTCACAAGCATTGATAATCCACGTCATTGCACAAGTTGCTGGTAAAACTGGAGAACCAGCAATCGTATGATCGTGCAAAAATGGATTAGCCTCCAATGTCATTTGGCGACGAATACGATGTGTTCGTAGTTCTGAATCTAGTTCTGTAGCCATTGGAACTAGTGGACTACCAATAACAACTTGTGCGGTTGTATGATTGGTATGATCCATTTCCTTAACGAGCATTTGTGCCCCAACTGCAATCGGAATTATTTCAATTTTCCGCTCTTGAAAAATCTTCTTTAATTCTGCTGTCACCATGCCACTATCCCAAGCGCCCCAGTTGATAGCGACTACATGACACGAGGGATAAGTTTGCTTAAATATATGGGCTGATTTGTTCAGAATTTCATTTGCGATCGCATAATCAGATTGTCCGGGATTTCCGTAAAAGCCTGTTACGGAAGAGAACAAAACTAAATGCTGAAGTTGATTAGGGTTGACGCAAGTTAGCAGGTTTTCTAATCCCTGAACTTTAGCGGTGTAAACTTTTTCAAAATCCTCTTCAGTTTTCTTTTCAATTAACTTATCAGCTAAGTTTCCAGCGCCGTGGATAATTCCGGTAATTGGGCCGAGATGTTGCACAGCAGTAGCAAGTTTTTCTTGTAAAGCTTGCGTATCTGTGACATCGACGCTGATATATTCTGCTTTAGCTCCGGTTTTTTCAATTGCTGCTAGAGTCTTTTTAATTTCACGACTAGAGGTAATTTTGTTATATATTTTTTGCACATTCATGGGTGTGGGCTTCTCTCCTTGAGAAAGAAGATTTTCCATGATGCATTTTTTCAATGCGGAGTCATCAGAATTTTGAGCAAAATCTGGCTCGGTTTCTAATAGTTCGGAGCGACCGAGGAGGATGAATTTGCAGGGTTGCTGTTGGGCTAATCTGATAGTACACTCAGCCGTAATCCCTTTTGCACCGCCGCTCACGACAAAGACAGATGATGGACTAAGCTGGGCTGTTTGTGTCATAAATCCTCGTGAATACCTGCATAAATTGGGTTTTTTGATATACGAACCGTAAAGGGCGCATTCGCGCAGCGTCTCGTCAGAGAAGGACGCAAAGTAAGAGAAATTGGGAATCTTGTAGTAGAAAGTAAAAAGTAACGTACTATAGCAGTCTTAAAATTTGTGAAATTCTCTGTTTATCTCTTTTCTTCGCGCTCTTTGCGTCCTTTGCGGTTCGTTAAAAACAGGAATTTTCACAACTCAAATAAGACTGCTATATCAAAGAACTAATTAATCGGCGATAATAGTCACTCGTCCTTGTGAGCCGTAGCCAACTTCACTTATATAAAGGTTGGAGTCGTGAAGTTCGGCGATGATGTTTTGTACTGATTGTTTAGCATCAAGTCTGGGGCTTAGGTCGATCGCACGAGTAAATACCTTTGGCCATTCCCATCTCAGAGTTTTGCTTAATCCAAATAAACCAGCACCGATCGCACCGAAGTTGACTTTGTACTCTAAACCGAAGGCTCCATCAAGGTGAGCAACTGTGCAGAAACAACTACGTCCATGCTTTGCGGCTTCGTTTAGAGAAGGTTTGAGGTGTTTCGCCATCAAAAATACGTGCTTGACGATCGCCTTTTCTGATTCGTTATAAGAAATACTGCCGGTGTGATTTCCTACAAACATCGGATGTAAGTGGATGAAGGCCCCAATCGCTCCACAGTGAGATGCGATCGCTTGCAATTGTTGTTGAAGATGTTCTTCACTTAAGTTTGCTAAGGTGACGTGGGTTACTCCTGTGGGTAAAGGCGCTTGTTGAGCGATGAGCGATTGGGGAAAGCTGATAACTACTACTTTCCAGCCTTTCTCGATTAGGGATTCAGTTAATTTATAGGTGGTGAGGGAACCATCATCGGTGATTAAACCGATGTGTCCCTCTGGTAACGTGAAATCCAAGTAATCGGGCTGTGGTAAGCTTCTGAGTTTGACCGGATGGCGCTGGATAGTATGCTCTAATTCGGGTGGTTGTTGGACAAACTCAGGCTCAGACTTTTTTTTTTCACCTCCAGCCAACTGCTGTAGGTAATCGACTATTTGACCGATGGTGCGAAGATCGCCAAGTTCTTCGATATTTGGCTTGGGTAAGTTGGGGTACATTTCTTGCATCGCCCCTAAGATTTCCACCCGTTTAATCGAGTCAATCCCTAAGTCGGCTTCCATGTCCATTTCCAGTTCCAGCATTTCGACTGGATAGCCGGTCTTATCGCTGGTGATGGCTAACAGGGTTTCACCTAAGTTTGCAAATTCATCACTTGTAGCGGGAGCAGTTTCTGGTTCTGGGGTGAATGTGACAACTATGCTTGGTTCCGGTGCAATGACTACCTCAACTACTGGCGCAGTCTCTACTGGAACCTCGGCTACTTGTTGTATTTCGTGGACTGCAATTTCTACAGAAACACTTCTGGAAGCGTGAGATTGCAGATACTCTACAACTTGACCGATGGTGCGTTTTTCTGACAGTTCTTCTAAATTAGGCTTGGGTAGGTTGGGGTACATTTCCTGTAGCGCCCCTAAGATTTCCACCCGTTTGATAGAGTCAATCCCTAAATCAGCCTCCATATCCATGTCCATTTCCAGCATCTCGACTGGGTAGCCGGTCTTATCGCTGGTGATGGCTAACAGGTTTTTATCTAAGTCAACAATATCGATGGTTGCGCCAGATACAGGTGCAGCAGTTGTGGGTGCTGGTTCTGGGGTGAATGCAACAACGTCGCTGACTGGAGGTGAGCTAATTTTGACTACAACCTCGGCTTGGGGTTCTACTACTGGGACAGGTGGCTCTACTGTCTCGACAGTGGCGAAGTGCGGTGTGGGTAGTAGAGACGCGATTGATTGGGTATTTGGAGATACAGGAGTTTCAACTACAGGCTCTACAGCAGGCGAGAGAGGTTCTTGGGTAACTGTTGAGCCGTTTTTAGCTACAGGCTCAGTTAAAGGCAAAGGCTGGCTTTCTACTATCTTGGTAGTAGCAGGTACGGGTGCATCAGTAACAGTTGTTTCTGTTGTGAACGGAGTGAAATTGCTGAGTTTCTCTGTTAGTTGGGTTGCTCCATCACCAGAGATGATTTGAGAATACTCTTGCTGTATGAGTTGGAAAAAGCTCTTAGTATATTCCAGTTGCTCTTGAAGATATTGCTCATGGATGCGTAGGGTTTCACCTTGTTGGGAATGAAACTGCATCATGCTGCGCTCTAAGCTTTCCATGACAACTAGCTTCATTTTGGCAGTTTCGGCTGTTGATTTACTTTCGCTCAACAAGGAATTCTGCTGCTGCATCAGTTGGAAAAACGCTTTGGCGTATTCCATTTGATGGTTGAGATAAGTACCGTGAACTTGTAAATTCTCGGCTTGATTTTCCTGGAACTGTGTCAGGAGATATTCTAAACTTGCTAAAAGTTGTTCGTAATTTGTAAGTTTTTCTGGTGTTGGTTGCATCTTAGATTCCTGGACTGGTTGTGACAGGGTAACAGGATTCATCTGTTGCTCTGGCTGGGTGATGATACTAGCAGTCACACCGTTCATTGCTGGGGTAAGTTTTTTATGTCCGTTAGTCTCGATCGCTGCGAGAGTTGGAGTCACACCTGGGCTGCTAAATAAAGGAGCCGCTTCAGAATATTCAGGAGTGGGTAATGTGACTTTATGCCCATCCTGCAAAGCTAGAGCGAAGGCATTTTTCGTTTTTTCGGATCTGTAGTTTATGCCGTTTAAACGGACATTTAATGTCTTCTTCGTCTCAATTGGGGGGATAGTTTGGGGAAGTTGGTAAGGATCGAGGTTATTCAAAGCCATACCAATTACCCGCAACTGCACAACTGCTTCTCGCAAAGAGCGATCGCTATTCTTTTGGGTGCTGGGGTTCAGAGATACAGTAATATGTGGGCGATCGCCAAGGATATCTTTGACTAAGTTAGTAAGAATTCTCCTCGGCCCAAATTCCACAAAGCAAGTACCACCCGCCGCATAGATATTTTCAATTTCCTGCTTGAACAGCACTGAGTTGGAAAGGTGCGTTTCCAGAATCTTTTGAATACCTTGGGGTTCTTTGGGATACTGCTTACTGGTAACGTTGCTGTAAACAGGGATTTTCGGACTCTGAAATTTGACAGACTTGGTAGCGATCGCAAATGATTTTTGAGCAAAGGCAATTAGCGGTGTATGGAACGCTGCTGATACAGGTAACAATACAGCTGTATATCCTTTCTCGTGTAAAGCCTCTTTGATTCTCGCTATTTCTGCGGTAGGCCCAGCCAAGACAAATTGAGTCGGAGAATTTTGATTAGCGATCGCAACTTGCGGAAAATGTCTCAGCACTGCTTCCACTTTGCTGATGTCTTCTTTGACAGCCAACATACTTCCCGCATCATGATCCGGGTCTTCGGGTGCAGCCATTGCTTGCCCCCTAGCTTTCACTAAGAACAAGTAATCTTCTGTACTCAAAACCCCCGCAGCCCACAAGGCTGTTAGTTCACCAAAGCTGTGACCGGCAACAAAATCTGATTTAAATCCAGCTTGTTGCAGAATGCTGTACATCCCTGCACTCAACACCCCGATGGCTGGTTGAGCGTATTCTGTACGTTGTAAGGCAGCAATTTGGACATTCTTTTCTGCCTCTCCAAACACAGGATGAGGAAAAACGATTTCTGACAACGGCTGCAAATTATCTTTGAGCAACAGGCTATCCATATAACCATGAAGACGGCGCATCAAAGGAAAATTCATCACCAGTTCGCGTCCCATCTCCAAGTATTGCGAACCTTGCCCAGAAAATAGAGAGACAACTTTTCCGCCCAACTCCATACCAGAGGAACGGTAATAAATCCCTTGGGGATGCTCCCAAGATGCTGCTGTTCCTTTGTGTTTCAGCCATTCAATGCTAGTTTGCAGCAACTTGCAAGCTTCTTCGAGATTCTCAGCTACAAACCCAAATCTGGCAGCAGAGAGGGGAATTTGTTGTGATTTGCACTCATTGACTAATTGTGCATAATGTGTGGGTGCTTCAGGCGATCGCAACTTACCTAAAATGTCTTCAGATTTGCTCAACAATTGGTCTACTGTAGGAGCAAACAACAGCACTTCACTAGTATCACTATGTAAGCGGTAAGCGGCGTTTTGGTCGGCTTCATATTCTTCCAAAACGACGTGATAGTTCGTTCCGCCAAATCCAAAGGAACTCACACCTGCGCGTCTTGGTGCTTCCCCTTCTGGACGAATCCAAGGTCTGGTTTGGGTATTCAAATAAAAGGATGAATTTTTAATGTTGAGTTTGGGGTTCGGCTCGGTGATGTTAATTGTGGGTGGTAATACTTTGTGATGTAAAGCCAAAGCAGTTTTAATCAAACTCGCCGCACCCGCAGCCGCTTTTGTGTGTCCGATTTGCGATTTCACACTACCTAAAGCGATGTGCTGCTTTTTGTCATCATGTACATCAAAAAAGTCTTTTAAAGAACCGAATTCTGTCGGATCTCCAGCCATTGTGCCGGTGCCATGTGCTTCCATCAAACCAACGGTAGCGGGAGAGAAACCAGCATCTTCATAAGCGCGTTCTAAGGCTTTAACTTGACCTTCTTTGCGGGGAGCATAAATGCTCTTATAACGCCCATCGCTGGAAGTACCAATACCTTTAATTACGGCATATATTTTATCGTTGTCCCGTTCAGCATCTTCTAACCGTTTCAGGACAATCATTCCGATACCTTCACCCAGCATCATCCCATCAGATTTAGCATCGAAAGGTTTGACATTTTCACTAGGAGAAACAGCCGGTGTTTTGCTGAACGAGATGTAAGCCATGATGGTGTTGTCGGTATCAACACCACCAGTTAGCATCATGTCAGAACGATGTTCAACTAGTTCGCTGATGGCCATTTTCAAAGCACCAAAGGAACTAGCGCAAGCGGCATCAACTACACAATTCATCCCGCCAAAGTTCAGGCGATTGGCAATTCTACCCGCGACTACGTTAGCCAACATTCCAGGGAAAGCGTTTTCATCCCACTTCACATAAGCGCTTTTAATTTTATCAACGATTTTTTGGGTATCTTCATCAGATAAACCACTGCTTTTGAGCGCTTTTTCCCAAATCGGATATTCCAATCTGGCAGAAAGTGGCATTCCTAACTGCTTGGCCATAGCCACGCCTAAGATTACCCCAACCATTTCGCGGTTAAAATCACGTTTTTCGCCATAACCTGCATCTTCCATTGCCTCTTTTGCAACTAATAAACTTAATAGTTGCGATACATCTGTGACTTCTAAAATGCTGGGTGGTATGCCGAATTCCATCGGGTTAAAATCAACCTCTGGAAGAAAGCCACCTCTTTTACAGTAAGTTTTATCTTCAGTAGTTCTAGGATTAGGATCGTAATAATCTTCGACGCTCCAGTGAGTGGAAGGAACATCAGTAATACAGTCAATTTTGTTTACTATATTTTGCCAGTATTCTCGTAGATTTCTGGCTTGAGGTAATAGAGAAGCCATCCCAACGATGGCGATAGGATTGTGTTGTAATTGTCTGTTAATTCTGTTGATTGACACTGATTTATCTGATTTCATTTTTTTTCCCTCGATAGACTTAATTACAGCCTGTTCACAATTATTTATCAGGCTCTCTAACTCTGTTAATGCAGTATCAATTGAATAAGCAGACATAGGGCATAGTGAGTACTGTGGATTGTGTAGTTACAGTAATTTCTGTTGCCTACTAATAATCAAAAACTCTTGTTTTCTAAGCAGTTAGCTATTTTATCTTTGCTAAATGCTTGTTTCCAAATCGACACCACACGATACATACTGCCAGGGTAAAGCTTTATGTTTCCAGGCGACTTTGGCACACTGCGTAGGCGTAGCCCGTCGTAGACATCGCGAAAAAATGTTATCCAACGCTAGACTCTTTAAATTGTGGCAATAGGTCAACGACGTTGTTAAAACTGGTAAAATAGTCTTGGAGTGTAATAGCTGCTTGACCAGTGAATTTAATCCATTCGTAATGGTAAAGATTTTGAGTAATGGTATCCTACTGGAGCGATGGAAGCTGAGGAGTAGCTAAGAGAACAGAAACGTTTTTTCATCCGAAATTGTTTGATTATCTAGTCTAACCACAGCATCATAAATGTTGTTAATGACAACGTTCTGTATCTTGATCAATGCCATAGCTAATTTCAGCATCCGGGATAATATATTTTATGGGATCTAACCCAATCAAGTTGACAAGTTCGTTACAGAAAAGACACCACCTTTAATCCGACTTTATGTAACTTTTGCAATTAATTAAACGATCAAAAGGTGATGCCTGAGCAGTTATTTTTAGCTATCTTTAATTTTAAAATTTAAATTAAATAACTAGTTTGCCTAACTACTTTTAAGCATTGAATTAATAAAAACAATAACACACTTTATATAAACTAAATCATTTCTTTAAAGTTATTTTATAAAGAAACCTCCACGATTGCTGATGTGAATTTTGAATAGAATCGAGCTTAATAGTATAATTTATGACCATATAAATGTGTGAGATATTTTATTACCTACGGGTTAGCCAAAAATTTGTGCTGAATTAAGTTAACAATGTAAATCTGTTGTCTAGTAAGTAACAATTCAATGAATACAGAGATAAATTGAATAACCATAAGTATGTTTTCTCAGAGAAACATCATAATTAAATCAAAGTTGTCAGTTATTTTTCAATATAGGTCAAGTTAAGAAGCAAAGCGGTTATTTATAAAGCAATTATTAATTTTTAGTATGTTGCTTGATAAACATAATCATGGTTACATCAGTTAAAAGGGCGAATAGAATTGCCTGCGGCACAGTGCGTGTAGCGCGGCTGTACAAGGCAAAGCCTTCTGGCAGGCTAGTCCGCCTCCGCAGAGTAAAAAATTGGGTATTTGAAGCCTACGGAGATAGGTTTTGGCTATGTAGATGCGGTTCCTAACCGCCCTTTAATTACTATGAGTAAACCTGATATAGCGGTTCTCGTTTACGCTATCAAAATGTCTTATACTACACAACCTTGCTAATAATAATCTGTTAGTAATATCAAATCTACTTAATAACGAATCATCTGTTGGTATTTAATTATTAGATAAAGCATTAGTAATGAGTAAAATATTTCAGCATCTAATCCTACTGTGATGAAACATTTTAGTGAGAGAATCAGGATTTATGCAAAGATAATGAGTTGACAAGACATAAGTTTTATGTCATTGTTAATAACAAGTTTATCCAAGCTTTAAGTTCATATTTACTGGCGCTTCGTTGTTCTTGAGAATTAGGTTTTCTGGTTAGCGCTATTGTATTTTACGCTACTGGATTAAATGTAAAGATAGGATATAACTTAGGAAGCTTTGAAGTAACACCATCATTAATTTTCACGCCACAATAGTTAGTTTGGGCGGTAAAAGCGTACAACAATTCATATAAAACCAATTTAGACCCATCCACTTTATTAAGGTAGAAACTGTAGAGGGAAAATTCTCTTAGTAATTTGTGGAGTCTATATCTAATCGACTAAATATAACCAGGCTATCCCCTAGAAAACAGAATTGGAATGAAAATATGGCAGTAAATAAAGAAAGCCGATTATTCACAAAACCCGTAGGGCGATCGCAGGTAATTTTAGCAGCTTCTTTGACTTTGGCGGCCGGATTAATAGCTTTTTATAGTTTGGTACCGTTTTGGTCTAAAGCTAAAGTTGAGACCCCACCAGCAAATCCTCCCAAAGCTGTCGCTCCTGCGAAAGTTGCTGTGACTGCCTTAGGACGTTTGGAGCCAGAAGGTGAAGTTACTTCTTTGAATGCTCCCAATTCAAATAATGGGGTGCGAGTAGAAAGACTGTTGGTGAAAGAAGGAGATGCGGTTAAAGCAAGGCAAGTACTAGCGTATCTAGAAAATTATGGTCGTTCTAGAACAGCTTTGCAACAAGCTTTAGACCAACTGCAAGTGGCCAAAGCTAAACTAGCGCAGGTCAAATCTGGAGCTAAAACCGGAGATATCGAAGCTCAAAAGGCAGCGATCGCGCGTTTAGAGCCACAATATAAAGGAGATGTTGCTACACAACAGGCGACAATCGACCGCATCCAGGCTGAAGTAGACAATGCTCAAGCTGAAAACGATCGCTATCAGCAATTATATAAACAAGGTGCGATCGCGGCTTCTGTAGCAGATACCAAAGCTTTGCAACTCAAGACTACACAACAGCAGCTAACAGAAGCTCAAGCTACTCTCAAACGGACTCAAGACACATTCCAAGAACAACGCAAGCAAGCACAAGCGCAACTCACCAGTATTAGCGAAGTGCGTAGTGTAGATGTTCAAGTCGCACAAACCGAAGTTAACAGTGCAACAACTGCTGTTCAACAAGCAAAAGCCGACTTAGATTTAAGTTACATCAAATCTCCCATAAATGGCAAAATTTTGAAAATTCATGCCAAAACCGGAGAAGTAATCAACACCAGCGCAGGATTTGCTGAAATCGGTAAGACATCTCAAATGTATGTGATTGCAGAGGTGTATCAAACCGATGTTAAAAAAGTGCGTGTAGGACAAAAAGCCACCATTACCAGCACTGCATTTACTGGAACATTACAAGGAACTGTCAAAGAGATTGGTTGGCAAGTTGACAAGCAAAGCATCTTCAGCCTCAATCCTGGCTCAGATACAGACCGCAGAATAATTGAAGTAAAAATATCCATCGATAATCCCGCAGATAGTGAGCGGGTAGCTCGTTTAACTAACTTACAAGTGGATGTCGCCATTCAAATATAGTCATTAGTCATTGGTCATTCGCAAATGAATGACAAATGACAAATAATAACTAACAAATAAATTCATGAATTTCAAAATTCCTTTAGGATGGCTACAGCTAGCGCAGCAAAAAGTTCGTTTACTAGTAGCTGTAGCCGGGATTGGTTTTATTGTGCTGCTAATGTTTGTGCAACTTGGTTTCCAAGATGCCCTATATTCAAGTGCAACCGCAGTACATCAGAATCTCAAAGGAGATTTATTTTTAGTTAGTTCGCAATATAAATCTTTGACCTCAAATCAAAGTTTTTCGCGGACTCGTTTGTACCAATCTTTGGGGTTTGATGGCGTAGAGTCAGTTAGCCCCATGTATTTGCAATTTGCCAAACTAAAAAATCCGGCAACCGGTGAGAAATATTCAATATACGTTATTGGTTTCGATCCAGGTAGACCTGTGATGAACCTCCCAGAAGTTGAGAAAAATTTAGATAAACTCAAAATTCCCGATGTCGTGCTTTTTGACCGAAGTTCTCGCCCAGAGTTTGGCCCAATAGCTCAAAAATTTGATGCGGGAGAGACTGCACAGACAATTGAAATATTTCCCTATAGTTTATTAATTGGCTATAGAGTCAGAATTGGTGGTTTATTCAGCTTAGGGCCTTCCTTTGGAGTAGACGGAAATTTACTTGTCAGTGACTCAACTTTCTTGAGGATAAATCCCAATACTCGTCCGGCAGATATGATCGATATTGGTTTGATTTCCCTCAAACCTGGTACTAATGCAGAAACAGTACTGAAAAATTTGCAAGCAAGTTTACCTAATGATGTCCAAGTTTTTACACGCCAAGGCTTCATTGATTTTGAGAAAAAATATTGGGCTGTCAGAACGCCTATTGGTTTTATACTTAATTTGATGTTGACAATGGCTGCGGTTGTTGGTGTAGTAATTGTTTATCAAATTCTTTACAGCAATATTGCTACACAGTTCGTTGCTTACGCCACTTTAAAAGCTATAGGTTATGCCAATAGATATTTATTAAATGTGGTATTTCAGCAAGCTTTGATTTTGGCACTTTTAGGTTATATTCCAGGGTTTCTTACTTCTGTTTTGTTATATAGTTTTGCAGCAGAAGCAACTAAACTACCAATAGTTATGACCGTTAATAATGCAGTAATTGTCTTAACTTCAACAGTTTTGATGTGTATGGCATCAGGTGCGCTTGCTATCAACAAACTTCGCTCCGCAGATCCGGGAGATATTTTCTAGCTATTCTTATCAGCAAAATAATCAAATTATTTTCCCTGATATAGATTCATAATTAAGCGTTGGTGAAGCCTCTCCACAGAAAAATTACTCTTTATACCCATTTTAGATTTTAGGTTAAAAGTCTTTACCAAAACTCCAATTAGTTCGGTATAACTTTAAAACCTTTCATCTAAAAACTCAAATTCACCTATTTAACAATAAGCCCGAATTTATGAACCTCAAAAACAAAACCCTCCTAATTACTGGGATTGATGGACTTGTCGGATTGCGTACAGCCGAGCTAGCTATAGCGCAAGGAATGAATGTTCGTGGACTGCAAAGTTCCACAGAACAGAGCAAAGAATTACAGAATTTAGGTGTTGAGGTAATTATTGGTAAAATCATCGATTCTACTATTGCCCAAAAGGCTTGTCAGGGAGTAGATATCGTTTTACATACAGAGCAAATTGCCGAAGAAGCTGGTGCAATTAACCATTTTCGTGATGTGAATGTTGGCGGTACTGTCAACATAGCTAAAGCCGCTAAACAAGCTGGCGTCAAAACATTTGTGCATCTATCCAGCGCGATGGTTTACGGTTTCAACTATCCTAACGGTGTTACAGAATCCGGGCCACTCTCTGGCGAAAATAATCCCTACTGTCAAACAAAAATAGAAGCCGAAACAGCAGTATTAGAACTGAATAATCCTCCAGATTTTGGCATCATCGTTATTCGAGCTGGAGATGTTTACGGACCAGGAAGTATTCCTTGGATAGTCAGACCAATTTTAATGATGCGTCAGAAATTATTTGCCTATGCCAACGATGGTAAAGGAGTAATCAATCACGTATATATAGATAACTTAATAGATGGCATCTTTCTAGCGATAGAAAAAGAAACCTATGGTGAAATATTTAATATCACCGACGGACAAGAAACATCGTGGAAAGAGTATTTTATGCGTTTAGCAGCAATCGAAGGTTTATCAGCACCGCTTTCATTACCAAAAGATGAAATCAAGTTGTTTCTAAAGCTACGGGTTCAAGGACAAAAACTTTTTCGCAAAAAAGTTGACATTTTACCAGAGTCTATAGATTTTATGACTCGTCCCTATGCTTATTCTATTGCCAAAGCACAAAGCCTGTTAAATTATAAACCAACGATTGACCTAGAAGAAGGAATGCAGCGAACACATGAATGGCTGCAAAAAACAGATATTCAAAACTTGATCAAATAGTTAGCAGATTTTCAGGAGTCAGAATTCAGAATGATTGGAAAATCAAGAAGCTATAGCATGGGTGATTGATTTTCTTGAATTTACTCAGCTTATACCAATCTTCTATGAAGATGCACAGAATAAAACACTTGAAGCTCCATGCCTAATAAAGAAATTATTCTATGCAGGCTCATATAAATTTGGTATTAGATATCAAATTATTCTAGATTATGACTTCTGGCTTCTGAATTATTCCATTGCATCTACTTAACAATTATCTGCAATCGAGCATTAAATAATCCACAGATTTTCCGAATACTTGTTTTATATGAGTAGCAATCAGCCACGATTGAGCATCGGATTACCTGTATATAATGGTGAAAAATTTATCAGAGAAGCCATAGATTCACTCTTGGCTCAGACTTTTGAAGATTTTGAGCTAATTATTTCAGATAATGCATCTACAGATAAAACTGAAGAAATCTGTAGAGCTTATGCCGACCAAGACCAACGTATTCGTTACTACCGCAATGACAAGAATATCGGTTGTGCCCGTAACTTCAATCGCGTTTTTAAATTGTCTTCAGGTGAGTACTTTAAGTGGGCAGCCTATGATGATCTACATGCTCCAAGTTTTATCAAGAAGTGTGTTGAGGTGCTTGACCAAGATCCTACTATAATCTTGTGTCATTCCCAGACATATTTCATTGATGAAGAGGGGAGTTATCTGCAAAACTACAATATCAAACTCAAGGCTGATGCACTAAAACCACAAGAGCGTTTTCATGAATTGCTGACCAAGCATTTATGTTATCAATGTTACGGTGTAATTCGCGCTAGCGCCTTGAGAATGATACCGCCTATGGGTGGTTATGGTAATGCAGATGGAATGCTCTTGTTAAGACTTGGTATTCTCGGCAGGTTTTATGAAATTCCCGAATACCTGTTTTTTGCCAGAAGCCATCCAGAACAATCAATGAGTATGTATTTCCCCAATTATTTGTTGTTTAATAACAACAGTAAAAAACACTCATTGAATATGCTGCCTGATTTCTATGAGTATTCAGTGTGGTTTGATTCAGCAAAGAAAGGACAATTTTTATTGCCACATTGGAGAATATTCTGGGAGTATTTACTTTCTATATGGCGTAGTCCCCTGAGTTTGTATGAGCGGCTGTGCTGCCATACAAGTCTACATCAGCAGTTAAAAGGGACAGAATATCTTTTGCTGAAAGATTTTCTAATAGCACTACAAAAGCTTTGGAAAGGTTGGCAAATAGCATCAATTAAAAGACAGCAAGCCAGACTTGCAACTAATCATTTCAAAAATTAAAGCTGCGTTTGTCGCAGCTTTTCCCCAACCCAAGAATCACCTATTATCCACTACAAAATTATGCTGAAACTATCTCAAATTTCTCATGTTTTGCTTGCTACTTTAGTAAGCATCAGCTTTGCTAAAACAGTTAATGCAGAGCCAACTGCAAGCCTAAGTGTAGTTGTAAATGGAATACGCCACCAAAAAGGTGAGATTTGCTTCAGAGTTTACGCAAATGAAAAAGGATTTCCGATGAGTAGTACTAGTGAAGCTCAAAGTGGCTGCGCTAAGATTACTGGCAATTCTGTAACCAAGGAATTTTCCGGTTTAAAGCCTGGAACTTATGCTGTCGCTATAGTTGATGATCAGAATGGCGATCGCAAGCTCAATAAAGACTTTTTCGGTATTCCCAAAGAAGGTTTTGGGATTTCCAAAAATCCAACTGTGTCCATACAAACAGGTACACCAAAGTTTCGTGATGCCAGTTTTGCTGTAAATAAAGATACAACTGTCAACATCATCATGAAATATTCGCTGGATTCGTAAAGGTGACTGGGGAGTGGAGAAAAGCAAGGGGCAGGGGGTAGGGGGAGAATAAAAATTACCTTTTCCCCTCTGCTCCCTGCTCCCTGCCCCTTGTCCTCTTCCCAATGCCCCCTGCCCAATCGCTTATTCTGTCGGAGACTAAAAATTTAATGGAAGATTTGGCGATATTTCTGTCTAAGTCTTTGATGGGTTGGTTAGTGATTCAGGTATGTTTAACGCTTGTCTTTATATGGTATCTGCGCTCATCTAAAAAAAACTTGTTACCAGATGACCAGTTACCCAAAACAGCAGTGATTCTTTGCCTACGCGGAGCCGATCCATTCTTGCCTAGATGTTTGCGATCGCTCTTAAATCAAAACTATCCACAGTATGATTTAAAGTTGATTGTTGATAGTCACGAAGATCCCGCTTGGAAAATTGCCAGTGAAACCATCATAGAGCAAGAAGCGACCAACGTTCAAATCAGCCCTTTGAGAATAGTACGCAACAATTGTAGTCTCAAGTGCAGTTCTTTAATCCAAGCTGTCCGTGAATTGGATGATTCCTACAAGGTGGTTGCTTTAGTAGATGCTGATACGATAGTCCATGTGAATTGGCTACGAGAATTAGTCAGTCCTTTAAACGATGCCAAAATAGGGGCGACAACAGGTTACCGTTGGTATGTCCCTACAGGTAAATATTGGGGATCTTTAGTGCGCTACGCAGGCAATGTAGCCACAGTCGTGCAAATGTTTCTCTTCCAAATTCCTTGGGGTGGGACTTTGGCTGTGAAAACAGAAGTGCTTCGCCAAACAGAACTGCTAGATAAGTGGGGGCAAGCTTTAAGCGAAGATTTTATGATGCACGACATCCTTAAAAAACAGGGCTTTCAGGTGAAGTTTGTGCCTTCGCTACTGATTGTAAATCGTGAAGAGACTGATTTATTCAACTTAATAGATTATCTCAAGCGCCTAATTCTTTGTTCTCGACTATATCACCCACGTTGGTTAGCTTTAGTTAGTGAAGCTGTTTCTAGCATTTTGTTTCCTACTACAGTCATCATCTTAATTCTAGAGTCATTGTTAGCGGCAAAATGGGAAGCTGCGGCTCTCTTATTAGGCTGCTATGGAGTCTATACTGTAGCGTTACTCTTGATAATGCTCGTGTTGGAATTAGAGATCCAGCGAGTGGTTCGCTCTAATGACCAGGCGATCGCAAAATTATCACCTGCTACAATCATTAAAATGTTGATTAGCATTCCCTTGACACAGTGGGTTTATGGGTTAGCGATGCTATCATCCATTTGGATCTCAACAGTCACCTGGCGCGGTGTTTCCTATCGGGTTCAAGGGCCCTGGAATGTTCGCCTAGTAGAATATCGCCCTTATCAATGGTTAGATCAGCCTATTGATAGTAAGGTTTCTCTTTGAATTAAATCACTAAAATATGAACAATTCGTAGTTCGTAATCACGCTTTCTACGAGACGCTATGCGTACCGTAGCTTGCTTATTTGCAGGAATACGTGAACTCGCTACCACTATGCTAGCGTAAGTAATTATGTTTTATATAAACGGGGGTATCAACCCGTATTTAATTACGAATTACGAATTACGAATTATGATGAACTAGGGCATGAAAGTTATTACACTAAACATTCCCTAGCCTTCAAATTATATTATCTTATATTTAGTAGAACTATATTAGCTATAACTCTTGTCAGAATACACGCTTTGACTTGTTAATGACCAAATGTATTTGCATTAATGGCAAGAGTTTAGACCAATATATTAAGGGGAATTTTGACTGATTAATTTGGATGTTTTGATAGTTTCTAGAAAATGTTTGTAAAGCCTATAGTTGTATTGAGATCCCTCTTAACCCCCTTGAAACCGGGGGGATAAACTTTTTAATTAAGGAGAATTTAAGAGAATCTCAAGTTTTTAGATACATCATCGGCTATTTTTACAACATTCTATAATCCAGGTTTATAAACATCCGCTTCACAATCGAGAATTTCATTTATTTGAAAATGCGTAAATCCTTAGTCTAACTATATTAGTGGGAATTTCTGAGCGAAAGAATCAGGATGTTCATGAAACATTTGCTGCGTAAATCCTAAATTCAAAAACAGCATTTTCGTGAAATATTCCCCTTTTTTATGACTAAGAAACCACTTCGTATTGCACTGTTTACAGGATTGTACGCTCCTTTCTTAACTGGAGTTTCCGTTGCAGTACACCAACGGGTTCGTTGGCTGCTAGAGCAGGGACATGAGGTTTTTCTAATCCATCCGCAAATCAACGATCGCTACCCTAAAAATGTTGGCGATCGCCCCATGCCAGGTTTGAATGAAATTGAGTCTTTCCCCAATTTATCTACTTACGCATTCCCCACACAACCACTGTTATTCTATAAATCTCTTCCTCAACCATTAAACTATCGGCAGTGGAGCGATACCAAACTGCTGGAGAAATTTCAGCCTGATATTATCGTGGTTGAAGAAGCCGCGCAAATGAGAGGTTTATACTCATTTTTCTTACAAGGTTATGGTCGGCCAATCGGCACTGAATACGGAAGACGAACAGGCACACCAACAATATCACTCTTCCATACTGATATCGTTGCATATATCAAATATTACTTTGGGGACAAGTTCTTTAACTTGGTTCGTCCCATCATTCCTACTTTGGTCAAGCAATTTAGTGAGTCTTATGACTTCAATTACTTTTCTTCTAAAGAACAACTCGCTAAATACGAAGAACTAAAATGTCAACGCGCTGAATATGTCGCTTATCAAGGCATCGATTGCGAAAAATTTCACCCGCGAAACATTTGTTATAATCCCATTCCTAACGACAACCGACCAACTCTTTTGTTTGTCGGACGCATCACACCGGAAAAGAACGTCAACCAACTGCTTGATATATTTCCACTCATCGCTGCCAAAATCCCTGATGTCCATCTGGTGATTGTTGGTAGTGGCCCGCTAGATAAGGAAATTCGTGAGCGTGCTCAAAAGTTTGGATCGGGTATTACTATATGGGGCGAGTCTCACGGTACAGAACTTCTGGGTTGGTTTGCCAGAGCTGATGTCTTTGTCAACCCCTCCGTCACCGAGAACTTCTGTACTACAAATAACGAAGCACTAGCCTCTGGAACCCCTCTGGTTGCCGTTGTTGCACCGTCAACCTCAGAACAGGTCTTTCCTGGTCGTAACGGCTTTCTCGCCCAACCTAATAACCCTACAGACTTCGCTCAAAGAGTGATTGCGATTCTAGAAAATCCTGATTTGAAAGCAGATATGACTAGGCACGCTCGCCCCTCTATACTCGAATTTGATTGGTCGGCATGTATGCAAAAATTTGAAGACAAACTTTACCAAATCGTTGAAGGATCACAGAAGGTGAAGATAGGTACAGGCAATATAAGACACTAACGATAATACCCACTAGCGATCGCTAGTATATACAGTACTAGCGATCGCTTATTCCTACTTCTAATCCAGGCAAATGGCCAGAGTGCGAGTGTCCACACATCACCACTCCCCACTCTCTTATGCTTCAATAACCACCCGCAAATTACCGCGTTTTTTCGCAACGCGACAAGCAGTCGTAGTACCAGAACGCTCGAATTCTAAATCAAGGATGGTGGGGCCGACTCGCAAATTATGAAAAGACAAGCGATTAATTGATTCTGGCAAAGCGGGGTCAATTATTCGCAAGCAGTTATTTTGAGCATCAGGTACCAAGTTAACCATCATTTGTAGCAGTTGGAAGACACTACCAGTAGCCCAAGCCTGAGGAGTGCAAGCGACTGGATACTGCACAGGAGCATTATCACCGTTCCGCTCGTAGCCGCAGAAAAGTTCTGGAGGTCGTTGATAAGGCTGCTGACTAGTCATGTCGAATAAACCTTGGAAAATTTCTAGGGCTTGATCGATAAGACCGAGCGATCGCAATCCCATTGCAATCAGAGCGTTATCATGGGGCCAAACCGAACCAATGTGATACCCCATCGGATTGTAAGCGGGTGACGAACTACTCAGGGTACGGATGCCCCAACCATTAAACATATCTGGTGCTCGCAAGCGTTCTGCTACACTATAGGCTTTTTCGTGGGTGAAAAGACCCAAGTGCAGACAATGCCCAGGATTTGAGGTAATACTGGCTACTGGCTTGCCGTCTCCATCCAAAGCCAAAGCGCAGAAATCTAGGTCTTCCACCCAAAAATCTTGATTAAAACGAAGCTTAAGATTTCTAGCCTCTTCTTGCCAACGATCTGCCAAATCAAGCCGTTTTTTCATCCTAGCTATTTCTGCTAGGCGCATTTTTGCAGCATAGACATAAGCTTGCACTTCACAAAGGGCAATTGGACCGTTGGCTAATTCTCCCTTGTGGTCTACGATACAGTCGTCAGAGTCTTTCCAACCTTGGTTAGGAAGACCGCGTTTAGATTTACGAAAGTAGCTGAGGTAGCTGGTTTCTTTCATGTTGCGATCAATCCAGTCCATTGCTGCTAGAGCATTCGGCCAAAGTTGCTCTAGAAGTTCTTGATCGTGAGTCCAAGCATAATGTTCGGCATACAGCATCAGCCACAGAGGAGTAGCATCAACTGTACCGTAGTAGGGTGTATGGGGAATTTCTTGACAACGAGCCATTTCTCCCAAGCGTAACTCGTGCAAAATCTTACCCGGTTCTTCTTCGCGCCATTCGTCCTCGATTTTACCTTGGTATCCTGCAAGCAATATCAGAGTCTCTTTGGCGATTTGCGAGTTTAACATCAGGGTTTGGGAAGCTGTAATCACCGAATCTCGCCCAAATAGTGTAGAGAACCACGGCACTCCAGCCGAAACTGTTTTATGCTTACCAAAAGACTGGCGCAACAAATACATATCTTGTTCGGCCCGCTCAATCACTCGATTGAAAATGCTCTTATCTGAGCTAATGCGGGTAATTTGCTGTACCCAGTGTTGCTCCTCCATTAACTCAGCGGCTTTCGCCTGTCCTAATGTGATGGCGGCGCTGACGGTTGAACTGGATTGGTTGTTTTTCAACATATTCACCCGGTAGCCCAGCTTTTGAGTTTCATGAGAAGCCAACTCTAGCTGCCAAACCGCAGTGTAACCCTTGAAATAGTCTGGTTGGCGATGCTGGAATAAAATACGAGATTCCATCACCGAGCCATCAAGACCTTGATAGGCGAGTGTTAAGGATTCTTCCCTAAATGCTTGTAGCTCTTTGGGTACAGGTGGAACGCCATCGGCTAGAGAAGATGTTCCTTCTTCAGCCGTCGGTTCTACTAAGCGTAAAAGTCTACCTCGTTTTTCTCTGTCATAACCCCGGACTTCAAATAAATCAACAAAATCTGCATCAAAGCTGATACTTAGTTCAAAACTGACGGTTGTTGTGCTGTAGTTAGATACCTCTATTTCTTCAAATAATGCCCCATTCAGCACCATTTCTCGGCGAATTCCTACAGTGTCGGCTTTCAGGCGTTCATCGATTCTGGGGTTGGTACACAAAACTGAGAGTGAAAACCCTTTTTCAGCAGTACTACTGAGGAGTACAGGCGATCGCCCTTCAATTTGAAACTCTAGGCGATTGAGAAATCTCGTATCACAACAAAACAGTCCCATGCTAGGATTACCATCTTTGAGGGAGCAGCCAGAAATGTTCCCGATAGTATCTGTCACAAAAAACAAATCATCATCTTTAACCGTCAGTGTCGGTTGTGATTTTTCACTCACAACACCAGGCCACTCCGGGATAGGTAATTGTTCGGCAGGAATAAAAGTTTTTCCATCTAGGAAAATTTTTTCCGAGGTCATTAGCGTATCCGGTGTCATTAGCCAAAGTTCCGTGTACAGGTTCTATATTTTTCTGGTCTTGCAAGTAGAGGTCGCTGACCCTCACAACTTTCAAAAAAAAGACGCTCTCTAAAACTCCTTTGAGCGATTGGAGCTAAAAAAATAACACTTACATCATAACTACTGGCAAAATAGCAGTGTTCAAATTTGTATAAGCAAAGATTTATAAACTTATATTTTATAGCTCAAAACTCAAGGCTGAAAACTAAGGATTTTTAGATAATTTATTAGTCATTAAACTTTCCCAAGACACAAGACACATAAGATACTCAGCAAAAAGGCGAAATTCACCGTTTTTGTTGAACATAGACAGTATTTGTTCTCTAGTAATATACGATTTTGTCTTAAATAGCTATGGGGTTTAATTAAATTAATTTATGATAATTAATTTATTGATTAATTTATGTGAATGTAGCAGTAATGATTTTTGGGTAAAAACATTTATTTACAATTTAGGCAAACTAGGCAATGTCTACGACAGGCTACGCCAACGCCTGGACTATCAATCACCGCCCAGTATTTATTAGCGAATGCAATAGCTAAAACAATACAACAATTAGTTATTTGGTACTTAGTCATGAAATATTTTAGTTATGCAAGCATATTTCAAAGTTAGTCAAGAATGTATATTGGGCGTAGTAGGTTGTCAATCAACAAATCAAGTTGTACCCACTCCTCCTAATTCGTAACAAAGTGTTGCGCCTGCTTTGGCAGAAGGTGCTTAAGCGCGTTCTTTACATATTGCAATCCTCTATTTAACTTGAGAGTCCTTGGAATTTGTACAATGCAGCTGTGACTTTTGATCTTGTCGAGGTTGAGCGTTTAACAATAATTCATGAGCATTTCGACTTCTGTGCTGAGTGATCTGCTAAAGTCCCTACCATACTTGCGGCCCCAGCTATATTTTAAGGCTTCACTAACGGCGCTCTCCCATGCGATGGAAGATCAAGTTTTGGCTGCGACTTTAGCACAACCCCTTGTAATTGCTAGTTTCCAGCGAGAGCGATTCTACCGCCAAGAAGCTCATCGCTACCTGCGACTTGCTTTGCGGAGTAACCAAATATATGTATTATCTGCTCCAGAAACGGATTTCACCAATAGTTCGGAACACTACGAAAAGATCGCTTTTGAGCCAACGGATGGCTTAAGCCAAGAGTGGCATTTGGTAGTGATTGCCGACAATTATGCAACTTGTCTAGTTTGCCGGGAAAGCCTTGGTTCTATTGCTAAAAACAAGCAAATACCAGAACTAAGCCCTAATCTGGATATAGATACAGCGCGAAGATTTGAGGGAGTTTGGACATCGGAAAGGGGAGTTAGCCTGAAAGCCGCCGAATTGCTTTTAGACAGGGTTTTGGTTTACAGACCAGAACTGGCAAGTAAAATTGAGGAGGCACGTCAGAGGTTTGGTATCGGAGAGCCGCGAAGCTACTCTGGAGCAGAACAGCTCAATGAATATGCTTGTGACATCGATACAGACCCCTTTGTACAGCGCTTAGTAACTTATTTGCAAGCTAGTCAGTATAAATTACACAAAGCCTACCGTTCTATTGCTGCCCAAGCACGAAAAGAACAATTAGTCAACTCGATTAGCACTGCTATTCGGCGATCGCTCGATCCTCACGAAGTTCTCCAGGTGGCGGCACAAGAATTAGGACAACACCTAGAAGCTTGTCGCTGTCTAATTTACCGCGCTCAAGCCGCAGATAACCAAGCCATAATTGAACACGAGTTTTTGAATCCCGGTATTTTATCTGTTCATGGACAAACTTGGGAATTAGAGAAAAATTCCCTATTTCAGGACATAATGCAACAAGGCGAAGGAGTCTGTATTAGCGATACACTGAATGACCCTCGTGTCAACAATTCGCCAGGACTTTCCTTGATCGCCAAAAAGTTTGCCATTCGTTCTTGGCTGATGGAACCAGTCTTCTATCAAGGGCGAGTATTAGGCATTGTGGAGTTACACTATTGCCGAATGCCACCGCACGAGTGCCAACCTGGGGAATTGGATTTGGTAAAAGCGATCGCTACCCAAGTAGGAGCCGCTCTCATCCAAGCGGAAGCTTACGCCAACCTAGACGAACTTAACCAGCAGTTAGAGGCCTTAGACCGCACTCGCAGCAACCTTATAGCCATCACAGGGCATGAACTGCGTACCCCCCTATCCACCATTCAAGTGTGCCTAGAAAGCCTCGCTAGTGAGCCGGATATGCCCTTGGAGTTGCAGCAGATCATGCTCAACACTGCTCTTTCCGACTCAGAGCGGATGCGAAAATTGGTACAAGATTTTCTTACACTTTCCAACCTGGAAAGCGGTCGAGTGGAATGGCACCCAGAATCCCTGAGTTTACAAGAGTGTATAGATTTATCACTCAGCCGCAATCGTACCCGTTCCTCAGAGGAAAAGCCGCCTAAAATCAAAACTCAAATTGCCGACAACTTACCTCTGGTAAGAGCCGATGGTGATTGGCTAGTAGAGGTACTGGCAAAACTTATGGATAATGCTTGTAAATTTACGCCACCCCAAGGAGAAATCACCATTAAAGCGATTCAGAACAGGCATCAAATGGTCGAGGTGACTGTAGCTGACACTGGACGCGGCATTGAACCAAATCGTTTAGAAGTAGTTTTTGACCGCTTCTATCAAGAAGAGGGAGCGCTGCGCCGCACTACTGGCGGGACTGGACTTGGTTTAGCAATTTGCCGTCAAATTGTTAATGGCTGGGGTGGGGAAATTTGGGCAGAGTCAATTGGCAAAGACCAAGGTAGTCAGTTTCACTTCACCATCCCGATTGTTCAGAGTAGCAAAGAGGAAAAGCGGACAAAAGTTAGGAGTAAATAGGTATTGGGCATGGGGCATGGGGCATTAGTTTTTGACTAATGACAAATGACTAATGACTAAAAACTGTTACAGTCTATGACGCGATCGCAATATGATCCTGGTTGCAGTGTTACGATTCCCTAAAAACGTTGAGAGAACAGACTTTATGGCAGAAACACTCTCTGGACAAACCCCGCTATTCGGTGGCCACACTGGTGGCTTGCTTACAAAAGCACAAGTGGAAGAGAAGTTCGCTATCACTTGGACTAGCCCAAAAGAGCAAGTTTTTGAAATGCCTACAGGTGGTACTGCTATTATGCGGAAAGGTGAAAACCTACTGTATATAGCTCGTAAAGAATATGGCATCTTCTTGGGCGGTCAACAACTCCGGAAACTCAAAATTACAGATTACAAAGTTTACCGGATTTTACCCAACGGCGAAACCACTTTACTTCACCCAGCTGATGGTGTCTTCCCTGAGAAGGTGAACCCAGGACGTGAAAAAGTGCGTTATGTAGATCGCCGTATTGGACAAAACCCCAGTCCCTCTAAAGTTAAATTTAGCGGTGGTACTACCTACGACGCTCCGTAACTAGCTACTAGTAGCTAATGGGTAATTAGTAATGGGTAATTGGTAAGAAAAATAATTACCCATTACCCATTGCCAATTACCAATTACTTTTGAAAAATAATGATGTTTCCGGATTTCTCCCAGTTTTCTACCCTAGCGCAACAAGGCAACTTCGTCCCGGTATATCAAGAATGGGTAGCAGACCTAGATACGCCCGTATCTGCTTGGTATAAAGTCTGTGCAGGTCAGCCCTATAGCTTTTTATTGGAATCGATCGAAGGTGGGGAAAAACTGGGACGCTATAGTTTAGTGGGTTGCGATCCGCTTTGGGTTTTGGAAGCAAGGGGCGAGCATACGACCCAGTTAAACCGTGATGGTTCGCAAGTCGTTTTTGCAGGCGACCCTTTTACAGCTTTAGCCGAATGTTTAGCACCTTTTCACCCAGTCAAGCTACCACAGCTACCGCCAGGAATTGGTGGTTTGTTCGGGTTTTGGGGCTATGAATTAATTCGCTGGATTGAGCCGCGCGTGCCAATTCACCCACCAGATGAGCGAAATATCCCTGATGGGTTGTGGATGCAAGTAGATCAGCTATTGATTTTTGACCAAGTGAAGCGGAAAATTTGGGCGATCGCTTATGCTGATTTACGTGACCCCAAAGTAGATTTAAAAGCAGCCTATCAACAAGCGTGCGATCGCGTCACCCAAATGCTTGAAAAGTTATCTCTACCGCTATCGCCGGAAAAAACCAGATTGGAATGGAAACCGCCAAGAAGCAAGGGAACAGAGGAGCACACAGGTAGAGAGGCAGAGGAGTATAAGAGCAATTTTACCCGACCTGATTTTTGTGCCAGTGTCCGAAAGGCCAAAGACCACATCAAAGCAGGTGATATTTTCCAAGTAGTAATTTCCCAGCGATTATCAACAGCATACACAGGCGACCCCTTTGCCCTTTATCGCTCCCTACGTCAGATAAACCCTTCGCCTTACATGGCTTACTTTAACTTCCAAAATTGGCAAATCATCGGTTCCAGTCCTGAAGTGATGGTGAAAGCTGAAACCGATTCCGATGGCGGAGTGATAGCAACGGTACGCCCAATTGCCGGGACGCGTCCACGGGGTAAAACTACTCAAGAAGATGCAGCCTTTGCCAAGGATTTACTCGAAGATCCCAAGGAAGTTGCCGAACATGTGATGCTTGTAGATTTAGGGCGGAATGATTTGGGGCGTGTTTGTCAAAATGGTAGCGTCAAAGTTGATGAATTAATGGTAGTTGAGCGCTACTCGCATGTAATGCACATAGTCAGCAATGTTGTGGGTAAATTAGCACTTGGTAAAACAGCATGGGATTTATTGAAAGCTTGCTTCCCAGCAGGTACGGTAAGCGGCGCACCCAAGATTAGGGCGATGGAAATTATCCACGAGTTAGAGTCTAGCCGTCGGGGTGTTTATTCCGGTGTGTATGGATATTACGATTTTGAAGGGCAATTAAATACTGCGATCGCAATTCGCACAATGGTAGTGCATGATAATACGGTAAGCGTGCAAGCCGGTGCAGGTTTGGTGGCTGATTCTGAACCAGAAAAAGAATACGAAGAAACCCTCAATAAAGCCAGAGGTCTATTAGAGGCAATTCGTTGTTTGCGTTGAACTCGAACTTAGGGACTGGGGATTGGGTAAAGAGCAGAAAAATTATGGAATTTACTTTGACCGATGCCAAATTTTGGAACGAATTTCCCAGTTCCCAGTCCCCAATCCCTAGTCCCTTTCACTACCTGTATAAGTTACTTTCGCCAATTAATTGCACACTGGTTCTTGTTGGTTAATTGTAAAACCGGGCTTGAGATAAGTACAGTAACAGTTCGATTTGCTGTATGAGAATCTAGACCAGACTTTGAAAGTTGATTGATCAATATTGTTCTATTTTGAATTACATAGGCTTTAGTTTGAACTGCAAGATGTTTGGAAACAATTTGTGCTACTTCTAAGCCTACGTATCCACAATACCGTGACAAATTGGGAAGCTTTATAAATCCAATTAACATCAAACTTTTTCCAAAGCTAACAGAATTTTTTAAAGTATTGAAAAGTGAAAAGAAGTTCTGGTATTCAAATCCAAGACCTCCGTTGAAGCTACAACATACTAGAAATGAACAAACTTGCTCATCCCAATTGGCTGAAGTAAACTCCCCAAAGAATTCCAGTTGCTCCAATAGCAATTAAGAGGTTAGTAAAAAATCTGCCGAATTCAATTTCTTGTCCCAACCCCTTGTCGTCTTTACCAGCAGTGAAAAACAGTGACCACGCTTGATTTGCATTAATGGTCTCAAAGTTATTGAAATCAGGTCTAAAAACGACTGATCCAATCAAATCTTTTCTGGAGTAATCAAAATCTGTCTTCATAAGTTTGCCTGTAAATTGTTTTATTTGTCAACTAAATAAAATTCGTAAATCTGACTTGTCTTCTCTAAAGGTTGGTTAACCATCCAACCAAACCGTTCCGGTGAAAATTTTGAAGGCTAATGAGTGAGACAAAACCAAACGACCATTTAATTTTTCAACATATTTAGTAAAGCCTGTCCTTGGGATTTCATCAACGTAAACCTTGGGTTAAATCGCAAATCTATTGAATTGGCCACGCTTGTTAATAGTAAAACCTTTATTTGTTATCTGTAAAGGAATATTAACTAGTGTAAATATTTTTTACAACTGCTTGACACGAAGAAAAAAGTAGTAAAAACCGTACTAAGCAAGTAGGACTTTTTGGATACGTGCGTGAAGTGGGGATGTCTACAACAGTTTGTGACGCTCGAACTCAAGAGCGTGTCACACAATAAGTTTGCAATTGTGCGTAATCTATTTTAAACAAAACTTATATTTTATATAAGCAGAAGTTATGAACTTACAACTGAGAAAGTATTGCTTATTTGTAACGAACTTGTTATGTTTCTTTACATAAAGATACAAAAGCAACATTAATGCGTTAAACCACAGTTGATTAAAGCTTTCTAGATAACTATGCAGTTAAGCCTGCAATGTGCTTTGCCGAGTATTCAAACTCATAGGCAACAGAATCACTGTGTCTTTGGTAAAGCAATGCATACGATGGGCTGTGATGCTTGAAAAGCCAACAGCGTCTCCGACACGAGAAGAATCGTTAACGGTGATGTAAAGACTGCTGAGTGCCTTTGTTAAAGGCTAAACGCATCTTCCTTCCGTCTTTGCATATTTGATTTTCACATTTCGATAGAACTGTAATTTTCTTTTGGGAATTTTTGTTATGTCTTTTACCATCCAGTCGGCTCAAAGTATTTTTCCCGGAACTCTAGTTGCTGACCTTGTTCCAAATATTGTCGAATCATTTTCTCAGCTCAATGCTGAAGATCAACTAGCATTACTCTGGTTTGCCTATACCGAGATGGGTAGAAGTATTACAGTTGCCGCTCCAGGAGCAGCTAACATGATCCTTGCACAAGGCTTACTCGAACAAATTAAGCAGATGCCTTTTGAGGCTCAGACGCAAGTCATGTACGATTTGGCTAACCGTGCTGACACTCCCCTGTGTCGTTCTTATGCATCCTTCACAGTGAACATCAAATTGGGCTTTTGGTATCAGTTAGGAGAATGGATGGCCCAGGGAATTGTTGCTCCTATCCCAGAAGGCTACAAGCTTTCTCCTAAAGCTGCTGATGTGTTGCAAGCCATCCGCAATGCTGATTCAGGTCAACAAATTACAATTCTACGTAATACCGTAATTAGCATGGGATTTGACCCAAATGCTCCCGGTAGTTACAAAAAAGTCTCAGAACCTGTTGCTCCTCCGACAGCACCAGCGTTTCGGACCAAAGTCACCATTGAGGGCATCAATAACTCTACAGTGTTGGGCTATATCAACAACATGAATGCCAATGACTTTGATGCTGCGGTTGCTCTGTTTCTCTCTGAAGGTGCCTTGCAACCCCCCTTTGAAAGACCAATTATTGGTCAAGAGGCAATCCGCGCTTATATGCGTGAAGAATGCCAGGGATTGAAGATGATCCCAGAGCGTGGTATATCTGAGCCGGTGGAAGATGGCTATACCCAGATTAAAGTTACAGGCAAAGTCCAAACCCCTTGGTTCGGTGCTAGTGTTGGGATGAATATTGCATGGCGGTTTTTGCTAGATCCCCAAGATAAAATCTTCTTCGTAGGGATTGACTTGCTTGCTTCTCCTAAAGAACTGCTCAACCTAGTACGTAAATAAACAACTCTTGTAGAGGCACGGTATGCCGTGCCCCTGCTGTGATTTAACGAGTCGATACTGTAATTTTCAGGTGAGAAATGGAGATTTTGGGAGACGGGCTGTATGGATGCTGATGAACTTCTCAAACGCTATTGTGCAGGAGAGAGAAATTTCACTCAAATAAGTCTGCACTTAGTTAACCTCAGCGAAGTGTGTTTAGCTGGAATTAATTTGAATAGAGCTAACTTAGCTAACGCGACTCTATCACAGACTAACCTGCGTAAAGCAAATCTGATCGAAGCAAATTTGACTGCGGCGGCTCTCTGGAGGACCGACTTCAGTGGAGCAAACCTGATTTTGGCAAACCTCAAGGCTGCTAACTTGATACGGGCAACTCTCAGTCAGGTGGATTTGCATAAGGGAAGCCTTGTGAAAGCAGACTTGCGTTTAGCAGACTTGCATAATGCTGACCTCAGTGATGCAAATTTGGCTGGAGCAGACTTACGCTATACCAACCTCAGTGGTGCAAACTTGGCTGGGGCAAATCTCAGTGGTGCAAACCTGACTGGGGCAAACTTGAGCAATACAGACCTGAGTCATACCAGTCTTGCCAAAGCTATTTTGTACAAAACTGATCTAAGTAACATTGATTTTTCAGAAGTAGACCTGACCGAGGTCGATTTGCACCACTGCTTATTTAATGGAGTCACCCTAACTGAACGAAGCTTAATTAAAGTGGTTTGAGCGCCGCCGCGGTCTAATTAAAAATCCAAAATTAAAAAATCAGCCTTTCATCTTTAACTGTACGCAAAAGTCTCCACACTCAATATACTCATAGGGTGGGGATGAATAACGGGGGTTGAGGATTGCATCTGGAATTGATTTAAAGCATAAGTAAAAACAGATTCCAGATGTATGACGAATCCCCAATTATTTTATTTTGAGACTTTATCACGATATATATTTTATATATTTAAGGACGATGTAGCTTTAGTAGAGGCGATCGCTACCCAAGTTGGAGTCGCCTTAATGCAGGCACAAGCTTATTCGCCAACTGGTAGACTTGGAGCGGACTCAAAGTAGCTTGATTGCGATCGCAAAAACGGACAAACCACTGTCCGGCATTTGCATTTGTATGTATCAAGAGTTTTGAAATCATGAAACTTTCAGTTAACCTGAGGAGTCATTGGGCATCGGGCATGAGAAAAAGGGAAGTAAATTCTCCCTTGTCCCCTCACCTCCCGTATGCTTACCCTTTTCATTCGGGGGTTACGTAGTTAACAATGGGTTGAATGTTTTTCAAATCATCCAATCTTATGGCTAGAACTGCAAATGAATATGCCGTATACCTCCTACTGGAAAGCGGTCATCGGGAAGAAGTACGCTTTCCTACTATTCAAGAGTTTCAGAAATGGTATAGCGGCGAACTTGTGCCAAAGTCTGCTTCTAATGACTTTATTAGCGTACCGATCAAAAATATTCAAGGGGAATATATGGTAGTACGCCCTTCTCGGATTGTGGCAATCCGGGTAGAACCAATTTTTAGTTCCAGTGTTGAAAGATTCAACTAAATGATGAGAAAAACCCTTGCTTTGCTTTCCTTAAGTCTGGGAATCGCCCTTGTAAACCCTCTCTGGTCTTCTGTTGCTCAGGTTCCTAACTTACTGCCGTTGCCAGTACCCACCGCCCCTGATCTCCCTCTGCCAGTACCAACCATTCCTGATATAACGCCACCGTTAAAACCAATCGCTATCGGAACCGATTGTACGCCCCAGCACGCTTGCTTGGGTTGGGATGAGCAACTATGGGGTCAAAGGGGTAAAACAGGCGTTCGCGCTTCGCCCACCAGAGGTGATCGCAAAGCACTGTTGGCTTCCATTGATAACAGTTTGCTTTACCTAACAAAGAAAGAGGCGATCGCAGCATATCAAAATTATCCAGTTCAAGAAATTACCCTTGATCGCGTCCGCCGGAGTTTGGTACGTTTTCGCCAACTAGTTGTCAGTTCTAAGTCAGCAGCGCAACTACAAGCTGCTGTCCGCCGTGAGTTTGTCTTTTACCAGTCTGTAGGCAACGATGGCAAGGGTACTGTTAAGTTCACTGCTTACTACGAACCTATTTACACGGCTAGCCGTGTCAAAACTGCAATATATAAGTATCCTCTTTATCGGCTACCACCTAATTTCAGCCAATGGCCTAAACCCCATCCCAAACGAATTGATTTGGAAGGGAAGGATGGTTTACAAGGGAGTAAGAGCCAGTTACGCGGTTTAGAAATGCTTTGGTTTCGCGATCGCTTAGATGCATATATGGTACATATCCAAGGTTCTGCCCAAATTAAATTAACTAATGGCAAAACAACATCAATTGGCTATGCAGGTGGAACTGATTACCCTTGGACTAGTATCGGCAAAGAACTAGCAAAAGATGGCAAACTTCCACTGGAAGGATTGACAATGCCACGTTTGATTAGTTATTTCCGGGGAAAGCCGCAGGAGTTGAGCAATTATCTGCCACGCTGGGAACGATTTGTTTTCTTTCAGGAAACAAATGGTAGACCAGCTACTGGTAGTATTCATGTGCCAGTAACAGCAGAACGTTCCATTGCTACAGATAAGTCTCTCATGCCTCCGGGAGCGCTAGCGCTAATTTATAACTCGTTTCCCTATCCCGTCAGTGGTGGCAAATTAGAGAAGCGTATTGTCAGCCGCTTTGTACTTGACCAAGATACAGGAAGTGCCATCAAAGGCCCGGGCCGGGTGGATTATTTCATGGGTTCTGGTAAACTAGCAGGCGATCGCGCTGGCATCACAGGCGGTAATGGTTCACTATATTATTTGCTGCTCAAAGAATAGATATTGGGCATCGGGCATCGGGCATCGGGAGTGTTGACTGTTGAATGAGGATGTTATTCTCCTTGCCCCCTTGTCCCCTTGTCCCCTTGTCCCCTTGTCCCCTCATCTCCCTCATCTCCCTCATCTCTCCCTGCTCCCTGCTCCCTGCTCCCTGCTCCCCACTCCCTACTCCCTGCTCCCCACTCCCTACTCCCCACCCACTTCCACCTAATATGGCGGATAAGCAAAATCATCTTCATCGGCATAAACGTAAGAGTTAGAAACTCCTGCCATTGCCAATTTAGGCGTTTCTGATTTCACAGGTTCCTTTCCAAAATCTTTGTATTCTTCAAAAGTCTTGCAAATCATTGCAGACTCAACAGAATCCGAAGCAATTAAATATTGTGTTAAAGTGCCTACCGTAGGATGCTTGAAGTCTACAGTTGAAGCTACTAGAACTGTATTTGGTTCAATACCTCTTTCTTCGCACTCAATTATGGGGCAAAAAATCCCGTGAGCGTGGAACAATGGCCCTTTTGGTGCCAAGGGTTGCTTGCGATAAATAGCATAAGTTTTTTCTAGTTCAGCAACGAATCCACTAACTACTTTGCCTTGTTGATATTCGCAGTAGGTTTTGCTGAAACTCGCTCCGGCTGCACCATTAAGAGTTAATTGTAATGGGGATTCATGTAAAAACTTTTTATTTTCACCCACTATAAAAATTAGATAACGAGTAAAGGTTTTAAATTTAAGTTTGTCTGCCAAAAAAGCATCATAATTCTCTTTGAGCGTACCTAGCTTTAGACCGCTTTCCCGGTCTTTAACAGACAATGGCCCCCGACGCACTAAAACCAAACGTGGAGTAGTGCTAATAAAAACTGTTTCAACTCCAGAGCTAAATTCATGCTCTACCTGCTGCCAATTATCATCTGGCACAAAACCGACAGCATTGGCATTATCTAGCTTAATCGCCAAACCGTGGGATTGCATACCATCTGTGCCATACCGAGGATTAATCATCTGACACCAGGGGATGACTTGAGAAGGCGGTGCATTAAATTTCTCGTCTTCAAAGTCGAAATTAGCAGATGCTTTCATCGTTTTAGGCTATCAAAGTGTTTTATTGAACAAGTTTATCGGCACGCTGATCCTGGAGAACCAGAAGCAGAACTTGGTACGTCGCCCTTAAAATAAGGCTGAACGTGGCGTCAAACTGATGTAGTAGTTTTTCCAGATTAAGGCAGAATTAATCTATGTTGCAATCCCTGTATCGTTTTGTAACAACAGATCCTTATCGAAACAGTACTAGGCGCTGAGTACTTATTGCTCAGTATTATTTCGGTGAACTCAAAGCAGCAAGAGTCTTTAAATCCGGCACTTCTAAGTCAGGTTGACTTATTGCTGATTTTCTGGGGCTAACTGCTTTTTGGACTGCTCGACGGTTTACCCAGACTGTTGATAGCCCCAGAGATTTGGCCGTAACGATATCGTGATATACACTAGCAGCAACGTGTAATATCTGGTCTAACGGCAAATCAATTCTTTCAATAGCCAGTCTGAAGTTGTTTAAGGAGGGTTTGTAGCTTTTTGCCTGTTCTGCTGTAATTATCTCATCAAATTTTATCTCCAAATGCTTTGCCGAGAAAGCAAAGAGATCGTCATCTACATTTGAGATAATAACCAGCTTAAAGTTTTGCTTTAAGACTCTAAGTGCCTCAACTGTATCCGGGAAAGGCAGCCAATGCTGAATAGAATCAGCAAGTGAATTTAGTTCGTCAGTAGTTGGCGCAAAGCTAAATCGTTCACCGAATTTTTGGACTACTCTCTTCAAAACTTCTCGATATTTGATATAATCACCATTTTCTAGTTCTGCTTCAAATTCAGCAAAAAGTTCAAGAATTTGATCGTCATCCAAATTAGTGTTATGTGCTATTAGAAGTGGTTTTAGTACGCCTAAGATGCCGTTCTCCCAATCGATTAGGGTTCCGTAACAATCAAAAGTTAAAGCCTTGTACTGATTAAAGTCAGTCATTTTTCATACTCCAGGTCTTGATTAATTATGTTCAGTTTTCACAAACCAAAAGACGAGCGAACTCATCTGCTTTGGCACAGCCCGCCGCAGGCATCGCCATATTTGCCGCTCTTAAAGCCTCTGAACATTTCTTCTATATCAAAGCATTTAAGTAGGTAGACAATAAAAGACTAAAGTGTGTGAATACAAGTAACTAGATTTGCACAACAAAACTAAACCTTACATCTTGCACCTGGAAGTATGAATGTCAAAACCACAACTACGTGCAAAGAGAGCTAGGCGTTCAATTTCAAGTAAAAGAAGAGACACGACTATTTGGGCAAAGATAGACTATAAAGCAGTTTGTGCTTTTAACTGGGGCATTAATGGCGTTGAACTAATATGAGTGTAAAAATAAGGTAAATTAGCAAAGTTGATACAGTCGGTACGCACAAGCTGTAATTTTATCTGCGTAAGCATACTATATATTAGAAAAATAATCATACAATCGTATATTTTTACATTATCATCAATAATAAACATCTCAAAGCCTTCTTATAAGGTACATACTAGCTAATTCATGATGATTGCATTTACACCCTATAGCTTAGTCCAGCTATCTCCATCTCTATTTTGTAGCGAAAGTAGTATTTTACCTCCTGGAAGATATAGGAATGCATAATGGACCATGTGTGAGAAATTTTTCATTGATACTGAATCAACACATATTTCGTCTGACGGAGTAGTTGTGGAGACTGCTAATCGGACTTGGTTACATCAACCCGAATATCCGGGGATGAGTTATTCCTTTACTCGAAAGATGATTGATGCAGACACCTTAGCTGAAACTCGAAAGCTTTTAAATAATGCAATAGTATGTGCTTGGTACGCAGTGAAGTCGGAGCGCAGACCACCAGATCTAACCCCTACACGTTGGGTATGGCGACTTGCAGGTTTTTACCATTTGTGCCATTCCACACCCCAACTGATGGAGGAAGCGCAAGAGCGCTTCGCTTCAGCAGATCGTCAGAGTTTGGCACAGTGGGCTGTACAGAAAGCCAGAGAAGAGGCAGGTCACGACCTACTCGCTTTACGGGATATTGAGTCGATGGGATATAGGGCCGAAGCTGTTGTGCAAGCACTTGTTCCTCCAGCTGCAAAGGCGTTGCTGGATTACTTCACCCAGAGCGTTCGGGGATCAGATCCAATTGATTGCGTGGGCTATTCTTATACAGCAGAACGTTTAGGGATATGTATAGGGATGGGTTACATACAGAGTGTGGAAGCACTGCTACCACCAGGTATCACAGCTACCCGTTGCCTGCGCGCGCACAGTGCTGTTAGCACTGAGGTGGAACACGTAAAGGAAACGCTTGCAATGATTGCTGGTCTTACTTCTGAAGAACGTGTTTGCGTGGCGAAAGCTTGTTATCAAGCTGCATTGTTGCGCTTCAGCCCACCTGAGGAACCTTATATATCAGATGAGGAGATTCAGAATGTGTTAAAACCGCTAAAAGCTTAGAAATCATCTAACAGCCAAGCGCAACTTTTTTAAGACAACTGAGAAAGTGTACAAATTAGCACAGTTAAAAAAAAGATAATGGAAACAGCAACAGCAAAAACTACAGCCATTGAGCAGCAATCTTTCAGCCCTTATAATTTTGCTATCGAGCAGCAATCTTTCAGCCCTTATAATTCTGCTAGGAGCTTCAGCGAGAGCAGCTTAGAGACTTTGGATGACATGGAGTTGGAGTTGGAAAGAATCATGTTTGAGGAATTCGCAAAAGGATTAGCAAGCGATATCCCTATGGCTGATTTCTAGTTTCGACTTATCTACATACTTTAATGATAAGGCTTGAGTTACTAGTTGATATCCCTCAATTGTTTAGCTTTTACTAAGGGTTTGAAGAAGCTCAGATGCTAGTTAGATTCAAATACCGTAACAGTTAAACAGTTAGGGATTGACACTTTTGGGCAGAGAAAACCTCGTGTCTACTGACCTGACGTTTCAAACATATATTGCAGTAGGCTCCTCCAATCAGTGAAATCTTTACTAGTTTTATATAACTCCTTGTCGAGGCTGTTTTTCCTAAGCAATTGCCCCCAACTTTTTCAGAGTAGCAATAGTCGCAGTAGTTAAACCCGTAACCCCCCTAATATTCATTCCTTCATAAAATTTCTTAGCCTTCAAAGTTTTCAAGCACTTGCTCGTGTTGATATCCCAAAGTCGAATTGTCTCATCAGCGCCACTACTAGCCAGAGTTTGATTATCTGGGCTAAAAGCGATTGACCAGACCCAAGCTGAATGTCCATGTAACGTTCTTTTGCATTCACCTGTATCAACGTCCCATAACTTAATTGTGTAATCGGGACTGCTACTAGCTATAATCTGACCGTTTCGACTAAAGACGACTGCTTTAACGATACCATTTGCACAAACCTGGAAAGTTTGGAGGCAAGCACCAGTACTAACACTCCACAACCGGATTGTTCCGTCATAGCTAGCGCTTGCCAGCAATTTACCATTTGGGCTAAAAGCAATTGACCAGACCCAATTCGTATGCCCTTCTAACGTTCCTTTACACTCACCAGTGCTGACATCCCACAACTTGACTGTCTGATCCCAAGCACCACTGGCTATTGTTTTCCCTTGAGGACAAAAGGCAACTGACTGGATTGCAGCACGATGCCCCTGGAAAGTTTGTAAGGCTTGTCCCGTATTGACATCCCACAACTTCACCGTACAGTCGTGACTGCCACTTGCTAAAGTTTGACCATCGGGGCTGTAAGCAACTGACCATACTAGAGCATGATGTCCCAGGAAAGTTTGTAAGGCTTGACCCGTATTGACATCCCACAACTTCACTGTTCTATCGTCACTGCCACTTACCAATGTTTGCCCTTTTGGACAAAAGGCAACTGATCGAACCGCAGCACTATGCCCCTGGAAAATTTGCAAAGTTTTACTCGTATTAACATCCCATAACCTTACTGTGTTATCGTGACTACTACTTGCTAATGTCTGACCATCCGGACTGTAAGCAACTGACCAAACTTGGCTAGTATAACCACTGAAAGTTTTGAGACATTGACCAGTATTAATGTTCCATAGCTTCACTGTTTGGTCTTCACCGCCACTGGCGAGAAGATCCCCTTTCGCACTAAAGACGACAGAGCATACCCAACCCGAATGTCCTTGAAGAGTTTTTAGACATTGCCCAGTGCTAAAGCTCCATAGCTTCACTGTGTGGTCGAAACTGCCACTAGCGATGATATTACCTTGAGGATTAATGGCAACTGACCAGACCGCAGCATGATGCCCTTGTAGAGTTTTAATGCATTCACCAGTGTCAAATTCCCATAACTTTACTGTCTGGTCATCACTGCTACTGGCTATTATCTGACCGTCCGGGCTGATAGTGATTGATCGTATTCCATCATCATGCCCCTGTAGAGTTTTGATACATTCGCCAGTGCTGACATCCCACAATCTAATTGTGTCGTCATCACTGCCGCTCACTAGCGTCTGACCATCCGGATGGAAGACCGCAGAAATTACCCAACTTGTATGTCCCCGGAAAATTCTGAGACATTCAGTGGTGCTAACACTCCATAGTCTTATTGTATGGTCATTACTGCCACTTACTAGCATATTACCATCTGGACTAAAGGCTACCGACCAAACCTCACTATTATTGTGTTCCGAAAAGGTTTGCAGGCATTGACCTGTAATGACATCCCACAATTTCACAGTAGAGTCAGCACTCCCGCTAGCAAGTGTTCTACCGTCAGGATTGAAGGCAAGTGATACAACCCAGTTGGTATGACCCTTGCAGTTGAGGATCTGTTTGCCATCCGCAGTATTTCGTAAGCAAATCTCACCATTGCTATCCCCCGTAGCCAAAAGTTTGCCGTCGGGGCTAAAGGCTACGGACAAAATACCACCGAAGGCTTCAGCAAAGACAGACTTAGCTAGATCAGCGTTTTGGAAATTTACATCGTGCAATTTCACATTCCGCAAGTCTGCTTGCCAAACCGTTAGTTCAGAAAAATCATGACCCCTTAAATCTATCTGTAGTTGACAAAGCAAATTAAGAATATTTCCACCTGTGTACCCTAGTTCTTGCGGCGATTCTTCCCGTAGCTTTACTAAAATTTTAGCTAGTCGATTTTCAATGCCTTTTTTACTTCTCAATATAGTGAGCAGCTCATCAAGAACCGGTTTAAGGATGAGGCGAATTTGAGCTTCTCTTATATAGTCTTTCGCACTCGCCTTGATCAGAGCGTGGCATCTAAAAAGTTCAATATTTTCAGTTGTAATCTCTTCACAGACTTGCTCTATGAATACCTGAGTTACATATTCTATGACTACAGGTTGTAGGGTGAAAGTTATTGCACTTTTCTCAACTAGCGATCGCCTTCCCAGAGATTCCACAGCCTCCATTAGTTTTGCTTGCGGTACTTGTGATATAATATCGTCTCGCAATTCTGGAAGCGCCATTGGCTCACGATTAATCGCTAGCCAATACATTATTTCCTTTTCTAAATCTGACAAACGCTCAAATTGCTGCTCTAAGATATCGCGAATGTCTCCAAAAACAGATGTGTCTTGTTGCAGAAATCCAGTCACATTACCATCAAAAATATCTTGAATGGTCGTGGCAACTATCTTCAACGCTAATGGATTACCTACATAGCGTTCAATCATCACTTTCCATTCATCTTCGGCCGCCGATAGCCCCTTGAGCTTTAAGATTTCTTGCCCTTCTGCCACCTTTAAACCATTCAGTGATAAACAGCGAACAGGTAATGCTTGTCCTTCTAGCAATGCCACTTCTCTAGGTTTTTCACGACTAGTCAGCACTAAGCAGCTTTGGTGAGTTGCTTCTCCTACCCGTCTTAAAAGCTCACCATATTCCTCATATCCTTCTCGATAAAGTCCGGCTCGACTCCCACTGCGAAGAATTGATTCTGCATTATCAAGGATTACCAAACAGCGATGATTTTGTAAATAATAGAGTAGCCGCGATACCCTCTCACTAAAGCTTTCTGGTAAATTACCTTCTGTTTCTTGTTCGTCAGATAAAAATTGGATCAGGTTACTTAGAATAATTTTAACAGGCGGAGCTTCTCGTAGCGATCGCCAGATCACATACTCAAAGTTCTCCTGAATCTGTTGAGCAAACTTTACAGACAGCGCCGTTTTACCAATGCCTCCTATTCCCAATACTGCCACTAATTGGCAGTGTTCATTGAGAATCCATTGTTCTAGCGTGGTAAGTTCTTCTGTGCGTCCATAAAAAACTGAGTTAAAGATAGCCTCTCCCCAATCTAAGCGAGTATTTGAGCTTGAGTAGTCACTTTTATCTATTTTTAGCTGAAAAGCTGAAAAAAGCTTTTCAATAGTTTGTCTATCAACTCCTCCTTCGCGATTTAGTACTTTCGAGATAGTAGCGGAATATAACCCAGAGCGGACGCTCATTTCTTCGAGAGTATACCTGTTTCCAAAATTTTCCTTTGCTTCTGACTGATGCTTTGCCTCCTTAATTTTTTGTAACCCCTTGTTAGTAAGTGCAACGCCACGCTTGCGTCTCCAATTCTGTAAAGTCATGTATTAACTCACGTTTGGGTAATCGCTTTTGATAATAAAAAATAATTATCTACTAGGTTGCTATAGATATGAAGTGATAGCTATCACAAATGAATAATCTCATGTTGCAGAGGATTTTAAAGAGGTCTATAGCCAAAATGTTTACTGATACAAGCCACCTTTGGCAATCCACTCGTTTCACTAATTCAACACCGCTTGCTCAACAGATAATCTGGTTTGTGCAGCATTGATGACATAAGCCCTTCAGCCGAAAGTTATTTGCATCATACATAATGGCACCTTAGTTACGTATGATGCTATTTATTTCATACTTAAAATTCTCAGTAATATATTTGGCTCGTAAAGCTTAAGTTCAATCTCAAGATCTCGATTTTCACTGGTAAAGACGTTTCTGAATTGGCAAGCTTGTATAAGGAAAGTTTCTATATATCTAGCTTATCAATCCATGAATAAAACTGCTGCACTTAAATTTACCCATTTGGCAACCTTCAGTAAAAAAAGGGCGCTTAAGCGAATTACCTTAAACTTGACATCAGATGAAGCTCATAACCTTGAGAAGTATTGTGAACAGACTGGCAGACCAGCAATAGATGTAATCCGGGAACTCATTCAAGCCTTGCCTTAACCTAACTTTTCATGCCAAGTCTGAAAAGCCCCAGTCTCAAAGAGCCATTCGCCTACAAGATTTTTGATTTTACCTTGTAGTTAGCTTGCCGCAAGTTTCATTCTTCTTTTCTGCTTACATCTAGCTTTGGTAAGTTTAGAAATCAACTTATCGAATCAAAAACATAGTTTTTGAATTTGCAAGTTAGCGGCTATCCAATTTCACCAAAGCTGGATTCAGAAAAGAATGTGATAAATGTTCTGATGCCGGGGTCAACCGCCACAACACGTCCTTGGTTATCAGACTTTTGTTGTGGTACATTCTCTGGAACTGTCAGATAGTACTCACGATACGCAAACACTAAACGACAGTCACCAAAGCTTTGTGGTAAGGGTTCTTTGAAGGTTGCCTTACCTCACATAGTGTGGTATGTTCTCAAGTCTTTTACCGCAGACTTGGGAATATAGCAAGATTGTACAGAGTCTTTTCTTGACCTAAATCTAACCTTATACCAATTTAATATGAAGCTACATATAATAGATGGAGGCAAACTTGATAAATTTGAATACTCATGAGCCGTCCTTTTGAGATTGAAATCGCAGAGAGCGAAGAAGAACTAAAAAAACGTCTGC
>JAESFO010000358.1_pt1 | contig 55772 bp, 51 predicted proteins | sample 9269421 | NCBI WGS metagenome assembly JAESFO01 (sample SAMN14502839, study PRJNA617101) | algae metagenome | isolation source: Nostoc desertorum CM1-VF14 and co-occurring heterotrophs from rocky... | place: USA: Clark Mountains, San Bernardino, California | collected 2000-06-05 | reverse complement strand
GAAAATGCTTCCTGAAATGCCTGAGCCTATTTTATTAACCCAGATTTTTGCCAAGCTTACTTCTCTAGGACGTATTCATACGGTTTCTACAGGCGTTGAACCCTCGTAAATTGGCAGAGGTATTGCTATATATTCAAAATATATTACTTAGGTCAACGTCGCCACTTCTTAAAATATTTAATTATGGGTGCGTCTATATGCAATTAGCTGATTCTTTGAAATAGTATCGCACTAAATCGTCTTTCTTGTATCTCTGTTTATACTGAAAGTCCGTATACACATAAATATATTCCGTACTTAAGCAAAATCACTAAATTCAGTTTAGTATAAATAAGTACCTATGTGCGTGTGACGACATCTGCCAAAATGTGCTGATAGAAAAGAAGCAACGAAAAATTAGCATTGCGCCCAAGACGATAAACTTGCCTATACCTACATCTCTGTGAGGGAAGAAGTAGCAGACGAAAGCGCGATCCTAAGCAAATAAACACTTCCAAAAACCCTTCTTTTTATTTCTATAAATCTCTAAGTTGTTACTAATCACAGTGTTACTAGGATCGAGGTGAACAGCTATTTCTAGTTCTGCGATCGCTTCTTCGATACCTTGCTTGTACAGAGCAGACCCCAGGTTATTGTGAGTGAATGCATAATTTGGGTAGATTTGCAGGGTTTTTTGGTAAACGGCGATCGCTTTGCTTCCTTTAATTTGTCTTGATCAAAAAGCGCTAACCCCAAATTATTGTGAGTTATCAAAAAGTTTGGGTAGATTTGCAGGGCTTTTTGGTAAACGGCGATCGCTTCCTCTAGTTTGCTTTGATAATACAGAAGAATTCCCAGTTAGTTGTGAGCGAGTAAAGAGTTCGGATCAATTTGTAGGGCTGCTTTGTACTTGATGGCTGCTTCCTTGAACTTTTTAGCTTCGCGCAAACGATCTACTTCGTTTATCAAGCTTGTCACTTGACATCGACGTTCTTCTAGTTCTTGTGTTGAAGGTTCGAGTTCAGAGGTTGAGTGCTGAACGATTTCATAGGGGCGTAGGAGTCTGCGATGTCTACGACGAGCTACGCTAACGCACATTGCCTCAATGCAATTTGATACAGGCTACATTATTAATTAGCTCAATTTCTCTGCTGCACGTCCAAGCAGCAACTCGTCGTCAGGCATCGCCTCTGTAAAACCCGAAATGACTAACGAAGAACTGCTGCAAATTATTGAACAAGCTGTCAGAGACAAGGTGACAAGATTAGACCTTTCTGGCAAAGGTTTAACAACGCTGCCAGCAGAGATTGGTCAACTCTCCAACATCAACCAGCTTTACCTCCACTCGAATCTACTGATGACATTGCCAGCAGAGATTGGTCAACTCATTAAACTCAGGGAACTTTACCTCGGCAACAATGAACTGACAACGCTGCCAGTAGAGATTGGTCAACTCTCCAACCTCAACCACCTTTACCTCCACTCGAATCTACTGACGACGTTGCCAGCAGAAATTGGTCAACTTTCCAACCTCAGCGGCCTTTACCTCCACTGGAATCCACTGACGACGCTGCCAGTAGAAATTGGTCAACTCTCCAACCTCAACCACCTTTTACTTTTAGGCAATCAACTGACAACACTGCCAGCAGAGATTAGTCAACTCATCAACCTCACTGGGCTTCACCTCAGCTACAATCAACTGACAACACTGCCAGTAGAGATTGGTCAACTCATCAACCTCAGTAGGTTTTACCTTAACAACAATCAACTGACGACACTGCCAGCAGAGATTGGTCAACTCATCAACCTCAGTAGGCTTGATCTCAACAGCAATCAACTGACGACACTGCCAGCAGAAATTGGTCAACTCATCAATCTCAGTGAGCTTGACTTCAGCAACAATCAACTGACGACACTGCCAGCAGAAATTGGTCAACTCATCAATCTCAGTGAGCTTGATCTCAACAGCAATCAACTGATGACACTGCCAGCAGAGATTGGTCAACTCACTAACCTCAATGAGCTTGGCCTCAACAACAATCAACTGACGACACTGCCAGCAGAAATTGGTCAACTCATCAATCTCAGTGAGCTTGACCTTAGCAACAATCAACTGACGACACTGCCAGCAGAGATTGGTCAACTTATTAAATTAGAAGAACTCAAGCTTAGTAATAGTAGATTAGAAACTTTGCCTGTAGAAACATGGAAACTCACCAACTTGACTGTACTTGACCTACGTGATGGACGAATAAAAATGCTGCCTGATGGGATTGAGCAGCTTTTTGAACTGAGCAGGTTAAACCTTCGCAACAATCTCTTAGACACACTACCTAAGGAAATCTGGCAACTCACTAAGCTCAAAAGATTAGACCTAAGAGGTAACAAACTTCCTATTCCACCTGAAATTTTAGGAGTAGCGGATCTCCGCAGAAATCCTGGCGATCCATCTACGATCCTCAACTATTTTTTCCAACTTCAGAAAGAAGAGAAAAAGCCTCTCAATGAAGCCAAAATGCTATTAGTTGGTCAGGGTAGTGTTGGTAAAACCTCTCTTGTTAAACGGCTAATCGATAACTATTACAACGCTCATGAGCGCAAGACTGAAGGCATCAATATCAGAAACTGGCAGATTACTGTCAAGGATCAGTTAATCCGGCTCAACGTGTGGGACTTTGGTGGACAAGAAATCATGCACGCCACCCACCAGTTCTTTCTTACTAAACGCAGCCTTTATCTGCTAGTGCTTGATTCTCGCGTAGATGAACTGCAAAACAAACTAGAATACTGGCTCAAGATTATTCAGAGTTTTAGCAACGATTCCCCTATTTTGATCGTTGGCAACAAGATTGATCAACATCCCCTCGACATCGATCAGCGCGGTCTGTGCCAGAAATACCCAGCTATTAAAGGCATCATGCCTATATCTTGTCAGACTGGGGAAGGTTTAGAGCAATTGCAGTCAGCCATTACTAAGCAAATTGCTAATTTAGATCACATTCACGACCCATTGCCCCAAAGCTGGTTTCAGGTCAAAACCCGCTTGGAACAGATGCAACAGGACTACATTCCCTATAGTGAATACGAAAGTCTGTCTCAGGAGGAGCAAGTCAGCGATTCATTAAGCCAAACTACCCTGATTGAACTTTTGCATCAACTTGGCATCGTTCTAAATTTCCGGGATGATCCGCGTTTGGCAGAAATGGGAGTTTTAAATCCAGAATGGGTCACGAACGGAGTTTACAAGATCCTCAACGACAATCGGCTGATAACTGAATTTCGGGGTATTCTGGATCGCACTCAGCTTAACCGGATTTTAGATAAATCCCGCTACCCTGGCAATAAGCCACTATTCATCATCGATATGATGCGGAAGTTTGAACTCTGCTTTCCGCTAGAAGATGGCAACGGCGATCGCTTCCTCATCCCTGACTTGTTGCCTAAAGAAGAACCTGCCACAGGCGACTGGGAAAGTGGTTTGGCATTCCAGTATCATTACAGCGTCCTCCCTAACAGTATCATCTCCCGCTTTATTGTACGGATGCACCACAACAGCGATCGCCAGACTTGGTGGCGTAGTGGCATTGTTCTCAAACACCTTGGTAATCGGGCACTTGTCAAAAGCGATCAGGAAGACCGCAAAATCTTTATCATCATCAGCGGATCACGCTCCACTCGCCGAGAATTACTAGCAATGATCCGTTCTCAGTTTTATGCCATCCACCAAACTATTAAAGGGTTGCTACCAGAAGAGAAAGTACCGATTCCAGGACACCCGAATATTGTTGTGGACTACAAAAACCTGCTCGTTTATGAAGAGAAGAACTTACCTATCATTCCCCCAGGTTTGATAGAACCATTCAATGCTCGACAACTACTTGATGGCATCGAACTCAAAAAAGAACGACAGCGTGATCACGAACAAGAGGAAAAAGGCAGGGGAACTTGTCCATCTACACCAGAATTCGAGAAGGAAATCTTTATCTCCTATGCCTGGAGAGGAGAAAGTGAGCAGTTTGTCAATCAACTAGATCAGACTTTGCAGGCAAAAGGGATCACAATTGTTCGAGACAAGCGAGATTTAGAGTATAGAGGACTAATCAAAGAGTTTATGCAGCGAATTGGTCGGGGAAAATGGGTAATTGCTGTTATCAGTGATCGCTATCTCAAATCGCGCAATTGTATGTTTGAGTTAGTCCAAATTTCTAAAAATGGGAATTTTAATGACCGCATCTTTCCTATTGTGTTATCAGATGCCAATATATATCAGCCTATTGATCGCGCCGATTATATACTCCATTGGGAAGCAGAAATTCAAAAACTAGAAGCAAAAATCAAACTGTTGTCTTCTTCTGCAAACGTGCCAAGTCTAACAAGGTCAATCAACGAGTATACAGAAATTAGAGCTACCATTGATGGACTGGCAGATATCCTTCAAAATATGAATACACTCACGGCTGATATTCACAGCGAATCAGACTTTGAGTCATTGCTGAATGCGATCGCAGTCCGTATAGATGAGTAAAATTAGACTATTGCTGAGGTTGACACATAGAAACATCGCCCTTTAAGGTCGAGCGATGTCTCTACGCCTACGCACTTTTTACTTGATTTGCGGATGCGCGTCTTGTCCATCCCAACAGACTAAGGTAGGTGTAGCTATGCTTTTAGTCTGATAAGCGTTTTTGACACCAACCCAGTTACTAGCAATTGGCATTCGCCAACCGGTTCCAAAAGCGCGATCGGTAATTTTTAAGCCGGGGGGTGCTTGTCGCCGTTTAAATTCAGCTCGCGCTACCATTTGAATTACTCTGTCTACAATTACCGGATCGTGACCGGCTGCAACAATTTGCGCTGCTGATTGGTGGTTGTGAACTAGGCGTTGCAAAATATCGTCCAAAATTTCGTAGGGCGGTAAAGAGTCTTGATCAACTTGACCTGGTTTGAGTTCGGCGCTTGGTGCTTTAGTCAAGACGTTTTGCGGGATGATTTCATTATTGCGATTTAACCATTGGCAAAGTGAATACACACGGGTTTTAGGAACATCTGCAATCACCGCTAACCCGCCATTCATATCGCCGTAGAGAGTACAGTAACCAACAGCCATCTCTGATTTGTTACCAGTAGATAAAAGGAGATAGCCAAATTTATTAGCGATCGCCATTAATAAATTACCCCGAATTCGGGACTGTATATTCTCCTCAGCTAGCCCAAATTCAGTACCTGCAAACAAATCACCTAAAGTTTGATCAAAGCCTTGCATTAACTCCCCAATTGGTAAAAGATTAGTCTTAATCCCCAAATTTTCGGCTAATGCCACAGCATCGCTAATGGAATGCTCGGAACTGTAAGGGGAAGGCATGAGAACACCGAAAACATTTTCTTTACCAAGTGCAGCAGTTGCGATCGCAGCTACTATTGCAGAGTCAATGCCGCCACTTAAACCCAACACTACTTTAGAAAAGCGACACTTGCGAGCATAATCTCGCACTCCCAAAACCAAAGCTTGCCAAATTTCTTCATCTTCCGATTCATAAGCAGGTGCTACAGAACCTAATTGAAAATCCCGTTGCGCCTCGTCAAATTCAACTACCACTAAATCAGTGTCAAAGCCACGCGCACGACAGATAATTTCACCTTGACGATTCAAGGCAAAACTACGCCCATCAAAAATTAGGTCATCATTTCCGCCAACCTGATTAGCATAAATAATCGGTTGTTGAAAACGTACTGCACTATGCCTAAGCATTGTTTCTCGGAACTGTTGCTTACCGACGGTGTAGGGGGAAGCAGATAAATTAACGATCAAATCTACACCCAGAATTGCTAAGTCAGCAATCGGATTCACAGCATAACTACGTTTGCCCCAAAATTCCTCATCATTCCATAAATCTTCGCAAATAGTTACGCCAATATGGATATCATCTAGGGTGAAATAATTAGCTTGTAACCCTGGTTCAAAATAGCGACGTTCGTCAAATACATCATAAGTAGGCAAAAGTCGCTTGTAAAAAACTTGCTTAATCTTGCCATTCTCTAACAAAGCCATGCTGTTAAATAAAGTTTTGCCACCACTAATATGTGCATTGAGGTTTTGTTCAACAGTTCCTACCAACACAGCTAAATTTGGTGGTAAATCTTGAGCCAAGTTTTGTAAAGTGATGCCCATCGCTTCCATAAAACTTGGATTTAGTAATAAATCTCTTGGTGGATAGCCACACAATGAAAGTTCTGGTGTTAACAACAAACGCACACCGCTAGATGCGGCGCGTTGTGCCGCCTCCAGGATCTTTTGGGAATTCAAAAGTAAATCACCAATTGTCGGATTAATTTGAGCGATCGCAATTTTCATATTATTTGTGATTAGTCATTGGTCATTTGTCATTTGTTAAGAGTCTGAAGTTACTCTAGACTTAAGACTTTTAACTCTGAACTTTTGGTAGAGATTGGTTAAATAAACACTAAAGGTTTATCTTTTAAAGGAGCAAAAGCTTCCGCATCAAACTTATACAAACTAGCCGGACGGCCAGCACCCCGTGATACTTTAATTCCGGTATCGGATAAAAAACCTAACTTGAGTAGACGCGCCCGAAAATTAGAATAATCGGAAAAGTTATCACCTAAAACTGTGGCGTATAACTGATATAAATCATTCAACGTAAACATTTCTGGCAAAACTTCAAAAGCCACTGGGCTATACTCTAATTTATTACGCAATCGCCGATGCCCATAAGCCAGAATTTCATTATGGTCAAAAGCTAATTGTGGCACTTGTTTTACTGGATACCAAGCTATGCCAGTCATGCGATCGGCAATCAATTCGGCTTCCTCAAATCGCACTAGGGCAAAGTAACTAACTGATAGATAACGTACACCATAACTATCAGTTGCTTCCCGTGGATCGCGATTCGGCCCTCCAAATGTATAGAGTTGTTCTAAGTAGAGATTGTTTACCTTAATTTTCTCCGCCATAATGCGATAGGCGGCATCTTCTAAAGACTCTCCTGGGCGCACTAAAGTACCAGGAAGGCTCCAATAATTTACAAATGGTTCCTGCTGTCGCATTACTAATAAAACTAACAGCCGATTTTGTGCAGTATCTACAGAAAAAATTACATTATCAACACCAACCTTGAAATCGGCCAAAGGTTGTTGGTTTAGCGAAGTTGGTATCTTTTTTTGTGAACGTCCTGGCATTCGTACAAATGCTCTCGATTAATATAGGCAACTACAGGGGCTGTGAGGGCTTGGGGATCTCCATGTTCGCGGTACGCTGTTGAGGAAACATCTAGACCGGTCAGACTAGCGATCGCAATCTTCCCTCCCAGCTTTTGCACTACCTCTGAACTAGACTCATCTATTGCATATCCGGGTCGCGGTACAATCAGTAGTTGCACTTCCTGTAACAAATCTTCAATGCGATACCAACGTGGTAGCTGACTCAGTAAATCTGAACCAATAATCAACGTCAATTCAGCATCTTCACCCCAAGTAAGCTTTGCTTTTTCCACTGTTTCTAGTGTTCTGAAGCTACTCAATTCTTGTTCCAAAGCAATATTGTGCCGTGGCGCGTCTATATTCGCAATCAACAGTTGCAGCATTGCCGCCCGATGTTCTAAGGGTGTTTGATGGGACTTAAATGGATTATCTGCCGCCCAAACCGCTACCCAATCATAACGCTCAGACAACCAACCCAGAATTTTTTGATGTCCCGCAGTTGGTGGATCGGCACTAGTACCAAACAAAGCAACTCTCATAATAATTCGTAATTCGTAATTCGTAATGACGCTCGATGACTCGCTAACGTAGTTCGTAATTAAGACATACTGAAAGAGTAATTATTACCTCTGTGTACTCAGCGCCTCTGTGGTTCGTTTCTTAGTTTCTTCAGTCAACACCCGTAACCCCTCAGAAATCTCTACTTCTACAGCTACAGGATGATCCAAACGCCGTGTTTGTTGTGGCAAACTGGCAACTGAGGCGGTGGTACGTTGACGAATTGTTGCCAAAGACTCTAACGGTTGCACCCGTTGTCCTTCTTGCACTACCAACTGCAACAAAGGTTCTTCATCCAGAGAACTTTCATCTAAAAGTCCCAACCTGTCTGCTTTTACCTTGCCTCCTGTAAACGAGCGAAAAATCTGCTTGCGCCCTGGATAAGTAACTTTACCACTAGACTGCTTCATCACTGGGATGCCATCAATGTCTACAAGTTTATAAACTCCATTTACGGGCGAACCTGTAACTAGTCGCGTTCCCAGTCCGTAACCATCAATTTGCGCTCCAGCAGCTTTTAACCTGGCAATTTCCCATTCGTCCAAGTCGCCACTGGCAAAAATTGGCACACCGGGAAGGAGCGATCGCACCTGTTTTGATAAGGTAACTAAATCTCCTGAGTCCAATCTCACTCCTGTTAATTGCATTTCCCCGGAATTTACTTTTTCGGCCAAGCGCTGGGCAGCAGCAATGGTATCGTAAGTATCAATCAGCAATGGCGCACCCGGAAAATAGCGATGAAATGCACTAAAAGCTTGTTCTTCAGTGCCTTCTATTGCTGACAACGCCATCACCAGGGCGTGTGCCATCGTACCACTTGGCTTTTGTCCCAGTTGTAGCGCTGCTAACACATTAGAAGTGGAATCTAAACCACCTGCTAATGCCGCCCGCGCCGCCCACAAAGACCCTTGGGGACTAAATGCTCGTCTTGTGCCAAATTCTAAAAGTGTTGCTGACTCCCCCGCTACATCCCTTAACCGTGCTGCTTTTGTGGCAATCAAAGTCTGGTAATTAATAGTATTCAGGAGGTAAGTTTCCACTAGTTGTGCTTGCCAAAGGGGTGCTTCCACCCGCAACAGTGGCTGATTGGCAAATACAGCCGTCCCTTCGGGGACTGCCCAAACATCACCCGTAAACTTTCCCTCAGCTAAAAGTGACCAAAAGCGATCGCCTGCGTGAGCGAAAATTCCCGTTGCCTGTAATGCGGCAATTTGCGAGGGACTAAAGCGAATTTTGGCCAAATATTCCAATGCCTGCGTCAGTCCCATTGCAATTAAATAACCAAAACCCTCTGGCAATCGCCTGACAGACAACTCAAAGCTTGCACGTCGTTGTTCTATACCAACGCCAGTGTAACAAGCTGCCATCGTCAGCTGGTAAAGGTCGGTCAGCAAGCTGTAATCATCCGCAGAAAGGTTTAGTTCCTGGTTCTGTTGGCTCTGCTGTTTATATACATAGTCCAAATCTGGCAAAGTTGTCATGCAAGAGCTTCCTTACAAGATGCTTCTAATACTTATGGTAATATTTACCATAAATAATGTCAACTATCAGCAAGTATATTTTCTAAGATTGCCGTATAACAGTAGATTTGTAGGCAAATTAATACTAGCTTTATAAAATATTTAATATATTTTAATAGTAATAGCTAGCAATAATGTTAATCAAATAAGGCGGTTAATAAAGGGAAATAATATCCTTTGTTTTGCTTCGCTCTTTTACCAACTGGGGTTTGAGAAATAACTATGTTACAATTAGAATCAAAGGGAAAAGTTTGTTTTTATGACAAGCTAAAGTATTGCGAAGTTATCTGAATAAACATTGCATATATTATCAATATATTGAGAATAAGAGCCAGCCTTGAATATCAGTATTAGAGTATAGGTAGCACAATTAAAGCGGCTCGAAAAAGGAGTCCAATACTATGGCTATTTCCCGAATCATTGCAAACATAACCCAGTATATTTCTGAAGCTGCAATGCGGATTTTTGGCCCTACTGATGATGCTTATCCTGTGATTGGCGTACAACCTTTTACAGGTGAGCCTTACGATGAACATACAGATGATAATTGGTAGGTGCTAAAACAACATTGGTAAATAATACAGAAGTTAAAATTCAGAATTCAGGCAAGGGCGATTACCGACGGATTCAGGCAAACCATAAAATTGAAAAGCACTAAATTGTAGATTTGGCTCCGTACTTAAACGCTATTATTCAAAAATAGTGGCGTATTGTAAGATGCTACTATTCCAATTCATTCTGCATTCTGGCTTCTGATTAATAGATATCTTGCAAAAATCATATAGCAATCATAGTTGCAACTCATATATAGGGTTACTATTTGATTTTTGATAAGATATGTAGGGTGTGTTAGACGAAAGTACGGCACCATTTATAATGATTTGGTGCGTTACAACGTTCCGTCTAACACACCCTACAATACCTAATTTTTTCATGAATCAAACCGGATTCCTAATAGAGTCAAGTGTAATAAATAAGATAAAAGCGTGAGTTTTTTCCTCACGCCTTTTTATTTAAATTTTTTTCCCACCGCCTGCTAAGAGTTCCAGAATGACTCCATTTGTCCAGCCAAAACCAACTTCGTTAGAACTATATCCAAAACAGATTTCATCAGAAACGTTGGCAGAACAGCGTTCAACATCGTATTTCTCAACTAGGGTATTGTGACGCTCGAATTCTTTAATTACCATTGCTAGAAATTTGTTGGCAATGCGATCGCCTTCTGTATGAAACCCATAGCGGTGAAGTCCCTGGACAGCAATTAATGTCAATGGTGCCCAACCGAAGGGTGCATCCCACTGGTTCCCGGTAACACGAGTACTGGTAAAAATCCCGCCTGGGGCTTCAAACAAAGAGAGGTTTTCCGCGACGCGCTGGGCTTGGGCTTGAGAAGCAATTCCTAGCCATAGTGGATAGAAGGTGGTAGCAAATTCGTAACGACGGCGTTTTCCACTCTGGAAGTGATAATCCAAATAAAGTCCTTGTTCTTCATCCCAGAGACAGCGATCAATACGATCGCGGCGGATATCTGCACGATCGCGCCATTGTTTTTGCAGTTCTGCGTTCCCAAAAATATTGTGGATTTGCCCTAAGTCTTGTTCTACCTGATACAGCAAACTGTTGAGGCACACAGGCGCATAGTGGAGGATATCAGCACTGAAAGGGCCAAAGCGGTTGGTAATATCAAAACCGGACTCGCGCATGGTGCGATCGCCCTTGTAAAATAGGTGCGTCAGTTCGTCTTTTTCCCGGTTGTAGTAAAGACTAACGTCATAATCCTCAACCTCAAAAGTTTTATAGTATTCCTTGACGCGATCGTAGTGGCTTTTTCCCTCATCATCCCGCTCAGAGAACAAAACTTCTGGTGCAGGGCCTTCCCCAAAAGCATAGAATCGGGATAAGCCTGTTGCCGGATTCAGGTGAGGCGGTACTACCCAGTAATAATAAAACTGTTCTAGGATTGGTATGGTTGACTTTAACCACTCTTCATCCTGGGTGTGCTGGAATAGCGCCAAAACCATCATGCTGAGGACGGGGGGTTGCGATCGCGACAGCATATAAGTCCGGTTGGAATTCAGAACAGTACCGTAATGCTGCACCTGGTACAACAACTGATCAACTTGGCTTTGTGCTAGCTCCCATTCTTGATCGTGCAAAAGTCCCAGTAATATAAAGTAGCTATCCCAGCCATACATTTCATTAAAGCGCCCACCTGGAACAACATAAGGCCCTGGTAAGTATAGTAACCCATGCTCTTTAATCGCCTCTGCTTCAGTTGGCAAAGTGCGGATTTGCAACCGTTGCATATCCTTGGAAGATAGCGATCGCTCCAACACACTTTGAATGTTGGGACAATCTTCTGAGGGTGAAATGTAGACAATCCAAGGAGTATCAGTTTTGTGGTCTAGTTTGGTATCTTTTGCAGATTGTAATAAGTGTTCGTGCGATCGCGTTAAGGTTTTCCAGGTTTTTTTGATATGGAGGCGCACGGTGTCAATCTGGGTGGTGGTAAGTGTTGGGGGAGCGATCATAATTTAATCTGACGGGGTGGTGAGGAGTTTGGAAGAATTTTTTTTAACGCAGAGGAACGCAAAGGGAATCGCAGAGGTACGCAGAGGTTTTAGGGGTTTTCTCTGCGTGGGGTAGATTTATGTTTTTATTGGGCACTACTAATTAATAGGGCGACTGGGAAATGGGCGAGGGCTGATCCGATAGATAGGGTTTGTGTGGTTTGTAAGGGTTGTTGAGTAAGGACGTTTTTCCAGGTGGAGGGAGTTCCAGGGGGTAATTGCAGGTGCGTATCTTTCCATATTGGCTCGCCCAAGGGGTTGTCTCCAGGCTGGATGAGGCTTGTTAAAAAGCGAGGTGCGATCGCGATCGCTGTTTGATTCCCTTCTCGCCGTGCAAAGGCGATTATATGATTGGCGTAGGTTCCCTGAACTTCTAACGGTAGATAGTCGCCGTCCTGGAATAATGAAACATAGTTGGTTCTAGCTTGCAGTAATTGAGCCGTTAAAAACAGTTTGATTCTGCCGTCGTTTTTATCACTCAGTAACTCTTGAATTAAACCCAGAATGTCGGTTTTCACTTGTTCGCGGATAGCGCTTAAGTAAGTGCGTCGCTGTTCAAAATCTACGGGACGGCGATTGTCTGGATCAACTAGGCTAAGTTCCCAAAGTTCTGTTCCTTGGTATACATCAGGTACGCCGGGCGCGGTAATCTTCAGTAGAGTTTGGGAAAGGGAATTGAAGATACCATACTCTGCAATTCGCTGTTGAAAGGGACGAAAGGCTTCTAGAAATTCCTCGGAGAGGGAAGGGTCGAGTACTTTCTCAATGAAGGAGGTACAAGCTTCTTCATACTCGCTATCAGGTCGCAACCATGCTGTATGCACCTTCGCTTCTCGAATTGCCTTAATTATATAGTCTTTTACCCGTTCCACGAAGGATGCGTGTTCATGTTCCGCAAAGGGAAACGCCCCTACCAAGGTTTGATAGAGAAAATACTCGTCGTTGCGATCGGGCATAGCAAACCCGTGGCGATAGCTACGATGTACCCGATTCATGGCGCTCCAAGTATTTACCTGCTGCTCCCACTCATCTGGGAGTTCTGAGAGAACATTCAACCTAGCTCGCACATCTTCGCCGCGTTTGGTGTCGTGGGTGGCTGTGGTGTTCATTGTGTGTGGCCAGGTTTCTTGATGCTGTTTGTTAAAGGCATGAAATTTGGTTAAGTCGATGCCAAAATGGCCGGGATTTCCCCCTACTTCATTCAGCGACAGCAACCGATTGTATACATATAATGTGGTGTCTTCTACGCCTTTTGCCATTAACGGGCCACTGTATTGCTGCATCCGCAAGACAAAATATATCCACTGTTCGCGTTCTGTTTGAGTTAAAGAATTATCAAACTCTAGCAGCATTAACTTCTCAATAAAGGTCAGTTCGTTTTGCAACAAGGGCGCTTGTTCTTTGGCTTGATCGATTACTTTCTGAATGGTAGCGCGATCGCTTTCTCCAATTCCATCGGGTGTAATGTAGGTGCGGTAAATCGGGAACAGTGTCAAAACTTCGGCGATCGCTCTTTTCAAGCCATTCAATGTAAAATCATTGCCATAGCGATATTTGCTGGAAACGTTCTTTAATAAAAGAGCCAAATTGTCAATATCACCTGCTAAATTTTTTTCCAAAATCAGGTGCTTTTTATCCTTCACCACCGATGCATAATCTACTCTTGAGCCAATAAAGTTTTGGTAGATTTTATCGAAGGATGATTCATTTTCAGTTTGGCAAAATACGCCATTTACATAATTCAAGAAATCATAACCAGATGTTCCTTCAATTTCCCAGTTTTCCGGCAATTCTTCGGTGAGTTCTAAAATCTTCTCGACCGTAATATAAACATCTCCCGTTTTTTCTCGCAGTCTTTCTAGATATTGGATTGGGTTATAAAGTCCATCAATATGATCAATGCGTAAACCAGTGAACTTACCTTCCTCAACCAGTTTTTGAATGAGGCTGTGGGTATTATTAAAAACCCGCACTTCTTCAACTTTAACGGAAATTAGTTCATTGACAGTAAAGAAACGGCGGTAGTTCATTTCTTCCGCGCCAACTTTCCAGAAAGCGAGACGGTAAAATTGGTCATTTAGTAATTCATCTAGCAAGTTAAAGCTATCTGAATTACCTGGTTCTCCGTTGAAAGTTTGAATATTTTCGTCAATGAACTCACGGATGGCATCGTTTGTGGTGTAGAGTTCCCAAACCAATCCTTTAATAAATGCGATTTGGTCTTGTCGCTGTTTTCCCGCAACTTCTGAGGGCACATTTCTAAGAATGTAGAGAATCCCCAATAGTTTAATAAAATCGGGATGATTGCGTCCTAGTGTGCGCGTGAGTTTACCCAGATTATGGGTGATAAATTTTGTGTAAGACTCTAACCGCAGTGGCAGTTTCAAGCTGTAATAGTTGACAGTTAAACCGTTTTGTTCATATTGCAGTTGAATGTGTCCGTTTTCCAGGGATGTACCATAGAAATCTCCCAGCAACGGCGCGAGAATTCGCTCTTGGCGATCGCCAAAGGGAGCATTCCAAGAAAGATCGAAGTAGTCGGTATAGCTAGAATCTGGGCCGTGTTCCAATACGTCCATCAAGTAATCGTTTTCGCTGCTATAGGCCATGTGGTTAGGCACAATATCTTGTAACCAGCCCATACCAAGGGATTGGATTTCACTTGCTAATGCATCAAAGGATTCATTAGTTCCCAGTTCTGGATTAAGTTGGGTGGCATCTACTATATCGTAGCCATGCGTACTCCCGGATCTTGCTTTGAAAATGGGGGAAGCATATAAATCAGAAATACCTAAATCTGCAAGATAAGTTGCGATCGCTTTGGCGTTGTCAAAGCCAAACTGAGGTGTAAACTGAATTCGATAAGTGGCGGTAGGAATTCGCATATTTTTTTTGAGTGGGGAGTGGGTAGAGACGCGATTAATCGCGTCTCTACAAAATGGGGAGTAAGGGGAATGTAGCTTTAGCTTCCCGCAGGGTAGGAGATGGGGGAGTTTGAGCCTTTTTACTCGGACGTTGAGGTTATGAGGCTGAAACTTTAAGTTTTAACTTTCCCTCTTATCCTTTTTCATAGAGTACTAAACTAGTAGGTTGCAATTTGAATTCTTGACCTACAGACAGATGTTCAGGAGCTTCAGAACCATGCCCAGACCATGAGGTATCAGCAGAGTCTAATAATTTATTAGCATTTTGCTCAAACGGCAGCGTCACTGCCACTGGAGACGAATTGAAATTCATCACAAATATTAGTTCACTTGATTCGCACCAACGACGCACGATTACCAACTCCTTGTCTTCATCGTTAGTGGCTTTGATGGAGTTGCGGTCTTGATTCAAAAGTACTGGATGCGTCTTGCGTAAATTAATTAACTGACGATACCAATCCCAGAGAACTTTGTGCTTACCATCATTGCGTAATTCCCAGTTGAGTTTAGACTTTAGGAAAGTTTCTGACGATTCGGGATCTGGGGGATCATCTGCGAAGTGAAATGCTTCAAATTCTTGTTTGCGTCCGGCTCGAACTGCTTGAATTAAATCTGGATCGGAGTGACTAACAAAGTAAATGAAGGGTGCTGTTTCTCCATATTCCTCTCCCATAAATAATAAGGGTAAGTTAGGTGACAACAACACAGCGCCAGCAGCTAACTTTAATCCTTCAAAAGAGATTTTCTGGCTGAGGCGTTCTCCTTTCATTTGGTTGCCGATTTGATCGTGATTCTGAATACAGATTGTAAATTGTGACAAAGGGCGATCGCGGCAAGATACGCCATGAAAACGCTTACGGTGTGGTGCGTACTTCCAATCGTAGACAAAAGTATCTTCATAAGCTTTTGCCAACTGAGCAGTTTGCCCAAAATCTTGATAATATCCTTGGCGATCGCCTGTCAACAGTGCGTGTAATGAATGGTGAAAATCATCACTCCACTGGGCATCAAGGCCATATCCACCCAATTCTACCGGACGAATTATTTGCGGATTATTCAGGTCACTTTCGGCAATTAAATGGCGTTTCCATTTTTGCCCTTGTTGTGAAAAATGATGAACTGCTTCCGCCAGTTCCCATAAAAAATGCTTGGCTCCTAAGTCGTAAATTGCTTGAATGGCATCCAGCCGCAATGCATCTATGTGGAACTCGCGCAACCAGTAAAGCGCATTTTCGATAAAATAATTTCGCACACCCTGACTATGGGCATCGTCAAAATTCAGCGCTTCGCCCCAAGGTGTTTTATAGGTTTTAGTAAAGTAGGGCGCGAACTGACTCATATAGTTGCCTTCTGGCCCAAAGTGGTTATACACCACATCCAGGACAACAGCAATTCCGTGTTGGTGGCAAGCATTTACCAATTCCTTCAGATCGGCTGGGCTACCGTAGGAATTTTGGACAGCATAAGGGTAAACGCCGTCATAACCCCAGTTGCGGTATGCAAGAGTTGCTTCAATATGAGCATCTCCCGGAAACTGAGAGATGGGCATAATTTCAATGGCGTTAATTCCCAGTTCTTTTAAATCCGGTAAGCGGGGAATAATCGCGGTGAAAGTTCCTTCAGGCGTGAATGTCGCAACGTGGAGTTCATAAAAAATCATCGATTCCACAGGAATGCCAGTCCACCCTTCATCTGTCCACTCAAAATGTTGATCGACAATTTGAGACGGTCCATGCACCCCTTCAGGTTGATACTGCGACGCAGGATCGGCAAAAGCGTCTTGCCCATTTAAGACATACCGATAAAGCGTGCCTGGATACACATCGTTGACTTTCGTTTGCCAGTATCCCTCAGACTGAGGCTTGAGTGGAATTAACTGCTGTTCTGGCGTCAAAATTTGTACAGTGACGCTCTCTAATAGCGGAGACCAAACTGTAAATTCACACTCTCCGTTACCCAAGTAGTTAGCACCTATTCTCACGCAGTATCCTCCCATCAGTTCCAGTTTGTTGTGCCGAATCGTGGCGCGATGGCGTATCCGCCCGCCATAGGCGATCGCAAATGTCATTGATTGCACAATATTTACAAACACGCCAGATAGCATAATGGTTGGTCTAGCAGAGTTTTTGCTAGCACCTGGAGGCGGATTTTTGACCAGAATAAATTCTGTCTAATGACCAAAGAGGCAGGGGAGCAGGGGGCAGGGGGCAGGGGGAGAAAGATGCTGGAATTCCCCAACAGTATAGGGTTACGAGCTAATAAATGTATTTATACTTAAGGAAAAAATATTTATTTTGAGCGAAAAGTGCGACGATAAATAATGCGTATTTGTCTCAAAGCCAATACATTTATATTTATTGATGGGTTTCCCCTCATCTCCCTGCTCCCTGCTCCCTGCTCCCTTCCCCCTGCCTCAGACTCGGAATACCTACGGCTTGCAGCTACCATCTACACAGTATGACGATTGATATGTATTAGAACGCTTACCAAATATAGTGTAACGATTATCGCGGATTTGTTCGTAAAAGCGATCGCCTGCCCATTTCATGCCCGGTAAGGCTCGATAAGCATCTACAAAAATACTTCCTGCTGGCAATAATCGCCCAATTTCTTCAGCTGCATTACTACCTTGCCAACGTCTCTGAGGTTCATTGGCATCAATTAAAATCATCCCCTGTTCACAGTCTTGAGCTGTAATTCCCCACCGTAAAAGTGTCTGCTCATCTTGCATAGGACTGTAGCGAAACAGCTTTCCTTGGTCTAAGGTTTCTAGCGATCGCACTAGGGTAACGCAGAGATTACAATTCCCATCGTAGATTACGTAGTAATTCATAAAAATAATTGACTTATCAGATGTGTTTAAATACAACTTTGGTATTTTAGCTCAGAAAACCGTAGCGATCACTCTAGCTTTAGTAAAGCACTCTTAAATAATCCGATTCACTTCAGCCAAAACAAAATTTCATTTATTAAATATGCATAATGTCGTCTAGCTTAAGTTGTAAATTTGGCAATATATTAGACGAAATACTATCTTCTAAGCGATATTGTTGCTGCTGATACACACCATTAACTAACTGGCAAACGGTGAATGTGGGTTGTTTGGGATTGCCAATAAATTGCAACCCACCCAAGCCACGAAAATCTACAATCCAATATTCTGGGATGTTAAAATTTGAAGTTTCACCCTTAGAGGTTCAACTTTTAAGTTTTAACTCCTTCTGAATTCTGAATTCTGCTGTATCATTCTTTTGGAATGGTATTTGCTTAGTTTTTTCATTAATGAGAAAATATTCATGAGATACAAACTCTTGGGCAAAAGCGGGTTAAGAGTCTCTGAACTCTCCTTGGGAACCATGACCTTTGGTGAAGATTGGGGTTGGGGTGCATCTGTTGACGAAAGTCGTAAAATCTTTGATAGCTATGCAGAAGCAGGGGGAAATTTCATTGACACCGCCAACGGTTATACCGATGGTAGCAGTGAAAAAATTGTCGGTGAGTTGATTGCTAAAGAACGGGAACGCTTTGTAGTTGCGACAAAATATTCCTTTCCCTTGCAGATGAATAACAAAAAGGGCGACCCTAACGCCAGTGGAAATCATCGCAAGAACTTAATCCAGTCTTTAGAAGGTAGCCTGAAACGACTCAATACTGATTACATTGATTTATTCTGGTTACACGCTTGGGATTTTACAACACCTATTGAAGAAGTCTTGCGTTAGCGAAGCTCACCGAAGGTATCGCTTGATGATGTAGTCCGTCAAGGTAAAGTACTTTATATCGGCATTTCTGACACACCCGCTTGGATCGTTTCCCAAGCAAATACCATCGCTCAATACCAAGGGTGGACGCAATTTGTCGCCCTACAAATTGAATATAGTTTAATTCAACGAACACCAGAACGTGACTTGCTACCGATGGCTAAAGCCTTCGATTTAGCAGTAACACCGTGGTCGCCTTTGGGTGGTGGTGTGCTTACAGGTAAGTATAATCAGCCTCCTCAAACAGGCGATGAACAAGGAAGATTAGTAAATCCAGCGTTTGGAACTATTTCAGAACGGAATTTAGCGATCGCTCAAGTTGTCAGTGAAGTTGCAACCGAAATTGGACACACACCTTCACAAGTAGCATTAGCTTGGTTACACGCTCAAAATGGTGTGATTATTCCGATAATTGGGGCACGTAAATTAACGCAGTTTCAAGATAACTTAGCTTCTTTAAATATCACTCTCTCGCCAGAACATTTGCAACGTTTAAATGAAGTGAGTCAAATTGAACTAGGTTTTCCTCATGACTTTTTGCAGAGTGATGTAATTCGCGATCGCCTTTTCGGTGGCACATTCAATACCATAGAAAATCACCGTATTTAACTAATAGTCATAAACTTTAACATATTCAGGCATTAATTCAATCGGTCGTCAGAGAGTTTCGCCAAACCAAGCAATTCTGTAGAGTTAGATGTAAAAGGCATTAACAACGTAGAATCATGAGCGATAACAGCATTACATCACGTTTGTACCCTACCCGCATTGACATTCCCGCCGAAGCGCGAGTGCAAATCGTAGTACTTCTCAACCAAACTTTGGCAGCTACTTCGGATTTGAAAACCCAAGCAAAGCAAGCGCACTGGAATGTTAAAGGTACTGACTTTTACCAGCTCCACCTATTATTTGATGAACTTGCTGGGGAATTGGAAGGATACATCGATATGGTCGCTGAACGCGTTACAGCTTTAGGCGGATACGCTTTTGGAACAGCCCGCGCCGCAGCTAGTAATTCAATTTTGCCAGAATATCCCCTAGATATTTTGGATGGTAAAGACCATGTAACAGCCTTATCAGATCGTTATGCATTCTATGCTAAACATCTCCGTAAAGCGATCGATAAAACTGATGAATTAGGCGACCTTGATACCGCCGATCTTTACACCGAAATTTCTCGCACCATTGACAAACGACTCTGGTTCTTAGAAGCTCATCTGCAAGTAGCAGAAATTAAGGCAGAGAATGGCAAAGCGGCTACTACTAAAACTCAAAAGATCCCTGCTGGTGTAAAGTAAGCACTTCTGATAAAAGTAGTCTTTCGTAAATCTAATAGTATCTTTTTGGTAAGTACGTCACTTTTAAGTGCGTACTTTTCTTTTATATGTATATACTTTACTATTGAAATAGTTCAAAAGTAGGTCGAAAAATTCAAAAATATCTTTGCAAGTGATAGATCAAAATTTATACTTCAACTTGAAGTAATTAGATCACTGGAAAGGTATGCTACTTCAATTCTAATTCTTAACTCCTAATTAAATATTCATTAACAACGAGGTGAATCTATGTCTCAAAATACAATTAGCCACCTAATTCACGATCGCAATGCCCGTGGTCACGCTAAAATGGGCTGGCTCGATAGCTATCACACATTTTCCTTCGGTAATTTTTACGATCCCAACCGCATGGGCTTTCGCTCTCTGCGAGTGATTAACGATGATCGCATCGCCCCTGGTGCAGGATTCCCTACCCACAGTCATCGTGACATGGAAATCCTCACTTATGTCTTAGAAGGTGCTGTAGAGCATAAAGACAGCTTAGGTACAGGTTCGGTGATTCGCCCCGGTGATGCTCAAATTATGAGCGCTGGAACTGGAATCAGCCACAGTGAATTTAATCCTTCACCAACTGAACCACTGCACTTGTTACAAATCTGGATTCTTCCCAATCAAGAAAGGTTGACACCAAGATATGAACAAAAAGCTTTTCCTCTAGAAGAAAAGCGCGGTAAATTACGCTTAATTGCTGCAAAAGATGGGCGTGATGGTGCTGTGACAATTCACCAAGATGTAGATTTATACACATCTGTTTTAGAGGAAGGTGATGTTGTTAATTATCAAGTCAAACCCGGTCGTTATGCCTGGTTACAAATAGCTAAAGGGATAGTTGACTTGAATGGCGAAGAACTCAGAGCCGGTGATGGTGTGCAAATCAATGGCGAAGAACAGCTAGAAATTAGCACCAACATCGGCGGCGAAATCTTGCTTTTCGATTTAGGTTAATCTTAAGTCTGTAAGGTAAGCATTGTAAGCTCCAGATCCCCGCCTTCTTTTATGAAGCCGGGGATTTTATTTATGTGCTTTTAGTTCAAAATTACTATATTATCTCCTGGTCCAGTTAGCAATGATTTAGAATCTTTTTTACAAGATTTAGGATCTTTTAGCTGGATGGCTTATTCTTGTAGCAGAGGTGTTGTTTTACTGGTAGAACAGTAGATGAAACTTGGATTTGTATTTGTCCAACTGTTTATAAAGAAACAGAAATTCTGTAAAAACTAATTTATCGTTCTCCTTTCTCCCAATCAATCTCTAGCCAATTATACGGACAAAACACATTAAACTTTATTTCACAAATTGAAGCAATTACTTCAGAGCTAGGCACAATTTCCTTAGAAGGTGATTTGGGTGGTGGTTATTACTATAACTACGATCATCAAATTGTTTATAATGTTGCTGTATCTAAATAACTAGCAACTGAACAGGCTTTCCAAAAGGCTGGACTTGTAGAGATAAAACAATTTCATAGCTTTTTTCCTGATAAAAACGACTTAGGAGACTACTATGAAGGGTATAAACTTGAAGAAATGTTTGCAAAGTATGAGCAAATTAATAATTTTTTTAAGCAGACATTTTCTGAAGCAATTATGTATAGATTCAGCTTTTTTACTCAGGAACATATATACATAATAGGTAAAAGTCAGCCTGGAGATTGGGTGGACTATATCTAAAAAGTGAGTTTGTTTACAATCCATACAGATATATGGGTTTTCATACCCTGTGGGAAGCCGCCATGCGTTTATGAATGCAATATACTCTGATATCTCTCCTTTTATGAGAAAAGTTTAAATCTTACTCCCCTTCCCTTGCAGGGAAGGGGCTGGGGGTTAGGTCTGTATCCTATGCAATTAAGAACCGCTATATCGCTGCGAGATTCAGCTTCAATCAGCTCTGAAGAAGGTTATACTGTCTCAGAAAACTACCAAAACAAGTAGGCGGCGATCGGATCGCCAAAAAGTTCTTAGTTTGGGAAAGATGTATCAGACTTTAATAAATATTAGAGGTTGCTGTAATGCCGACGATTCATTTTGTGGATGGTGAAAAAGGCGGGGTAGGAAAATCTCTCTTTACCAGAACAATGATTCAGTATTGTCTGGATAAGAAAATCCCGTTTGTACCAGTGGAGACAGATAGATCGAATCCAGATGTCGCAGGGGTATATAAGGAGATATGTAAGTATGCTGTATTTAGTGAGAATGAACGACAGGCAAATAAGGCAGATAGAATATTTGAGTGGGCGATAGAGAAGCCAGTAATTGTGAATTTAGCCGCACAATCGCATAGAGCAGTACAAGGGTGGATTGACTCTAATCAATTAATTGAACTAGGGAATTCCCAAGGAGTGATGTTTTGCAAATGGTTTGTATCGACAGGGGGATACGACAGCATCAACCTGTTTACTCAGTCAGTGAATACCTACGGTGAGAGAATCCGTCATATTCTGGTGAGAAATTTAGGGCTGTGTGATGATTGGGAGCATATAGAGTCCGACTCCAACTTTCAGATCATGGTAAATAAAAATCAGATAAAAGTTATAGATTTTCCGAAGTTAACATATAGAGAAAGAAACATAATTGACCAGCATCGCCTGACGTTTGCAGAGGCTAGAGAGTATAAAGAATTTGGGATAATTGGGAGACAAAGAGTAATTAATTTTCTGAAGCTTGCTTATGGTGCTCTTGAGAAAGTAGGCATCTGGTATGAAAAAGTTGAATAGCAGTCATTAGTCATTAGTCATTAGTCATTGGTTATTAGTGATTAATACCAATGACTTTGGACAAACCGCAGTAAGGAGATTGGCTAGGGGTGCGTAGACACGTTCGCGGAGCGTCCCCTAGAGAAGTGGCTTGTCAAGAGACATCGCAAAGCTAATTTGACTACAATTCTTAGAAAGAGTAGCAAAAACCTAATGTCTAAAAAGTCCGATTCGCAGTTCCAAAATCTCTTTACTTCGCCCAAATCAACCAACTGGGACGAAAGAGTAGCCCAAATAGCCTATCGCTTTAACCGAGAATATCAAGGTGAAAACTTTGAACTCCCAGCCGAAGTACAGGCAATGCCGATATTTGGCGAGTGGATTGGAGGTAGTTTCTCAGGGAGAATTGCTTCCCCTTTCTGGGAAATTGCTAAACCTCAAAAAAACCAGCACTGTTTGGATATTGGCTGTGGTATTAGCTTTTTAATTTATCCTTGGCGGGATTGGCAAGCATTTTTTCATGGGCAAGAAATCAGTAATGTGGCACGGGATACCCTTAATTCTCGTGGCCCACAGTTGAATTCCAAGCTGTTCAAAGGTGTTGAGCTAGGAACAGCCCATCAGTTAAACTACTCATCAGAACAATTTGATCTAGCGATCGCAACAGGATTTAGCTGTTATTTTCCACTCGAATACTGGAATGCTGTACTGGCAGAAGTTAAGCGGGTATCAAAACCAGGAGGACATTTTGTGTTTGACGTTCTCAACCCAGAACAGCCTTTAGCAGAAGATTGGGCAGTTCTGGAAACCTATTTAGGAGCTGAGGTGTTTTTAGAGCCTTTGGCTAAGTGGGAAAAAATGATTAAAGCGGCTGGTGGTAAAATAGTAGCGCAGAAATCAGGGGAATTATTCGAGTTGTATAAGGTGCGGTTTTAAAATACTACTACTCAGGGATAAGCGAACTCGATGGATCTAAAGAAGTTGTAAAAACAAAATAGATTACCCCAGATCCGAGAATCATGATCGCGAGACTGAACAGCAACACCCAACGGTCTGTTGGTTCATAAGTATCTTCTTCGATATCACGACGGACTGCAAAATAATGCCCCGTTGAAAGCCACACCGTGATTAAACCCACTAGCGAGAAGACTAAACCTAACTTCCAGCCGTTGCCGGGACGGGGCATCAAGGGTACTTGGAAGGCGCGCAAACGCACAATAACGACACCAAAACCTAAAAGAGCAATCCCTGTCCGCATCCAAGCGAGGTAGGTACGCTCATTTGCCAAGTGATCTCGGATCCGGGACGGATTCAGTCGTCCTGGCTTTCTTTTATCTTTATCTTCTTCTGTAGATTTCAATTTTAACTGCATCAATAACACCCGTATCCCCAAAGCGGCTCTTATCAAAAAAGTCTGTAAATAAGAATAGCAAATCTCCTTCCAGATGACTTGTACCCAGCGCAATAGTTGCGCTAATGAAATGTATTTATTGTGATTGTACATTTTTTCAAATTCAAAATTTATTTTAATGCAGATATCTAAATAAAACAAGCCTGAGATTGAGGATAGATAAATTCAAGAAAACAGCCAAGACCAGAGAGGTGTTTTCCAGTGCAGTCAGGTTTCTCCTCTGATTTTGGCTGTTAATCTATTTAAATTGAGAACAATCATTCAAAAATAGACTATACCGTTTTATTTCAAGACTGATTGCTAGGCGCATTAGGAACTCGTGTATCTATGAGAGCCTGCGATATATTTGGGATAAACCAGTTAGCTGTATTGCTGTTAAGAACCTTCACAGTAGGAACATTCAATTCAATCGCAGCAGTATCTGGATTCGTCTTAATCACCAACTGAGTTCCATCAAGTATCTTGATAGCAGCCGGTCCTGTCAATTCTTGGCCTTGACCATTTGGACTAGAACTGAAATTTGCTACGTTGACATCACTCGGTAGATAGATGCCATCACAATCCCATTTATTTTGAGTAGTTTGACCAGGCGCTAAAAAATAAAGCTCATTATCGTATGAGGATTTCTCATCGTCATCGTCAGCTTTTGGGTTTTTGCCGTAGACCCCTAAAGTTTTACTTGTTTCGTTACGACATTGCCCCCAGGTATTTCCTGCCTCTAAAGCATATTTTTGCAGTGTTAATTCATCGATTCTGTTTTGAATTTCTTCTTGTGTAAGACCTTCAACTTGAGTTTGGGCATCTTTTTCTTTTGTCTGAGATAGTTCGTTCAGAGCTTTAGTTACTTCGATATAGTCAGGGTTTTTGCTAAATTTTGGTCTATCAGCAAAAGAAGGTTGAGCAAAGGCTAGATTAGCGACAATTATCAAGACAATTAGCAGAGATTTCCAGATTTTCATCTTTTTATTCCTATTGATGGATAATATTTTTTGCAGTTTTGAATTAATTTTGACCAGAAAATTCATGATGCACCTCTATTTTAGATACTTATTTTTTCTTTATCTTCACTCGACGATTGAGTATTGAACCCTAAAATCAATGAAAATATATAACTAGAAACTACAGATAAAAGAGTCCAAGTAACATTTTCTGTAACAATAAATATACCTAGTCCAATCAATATACAAGGCACAAAAGTATTGCCATTCTCTGTTAAAAATTGAGCGATCGCAGGCAAGTAGGTTAATTTATAAGCGGTATAACACCATACACCTACTAATGAAAAGAATACACTTAGTATTACCAGCAGACTATCTAATTCAGAGTTGGCAAACAAGGGCACGTAGACGCTGATATTATCACTACCGTTGGCAAAGGCGATCGCAGCTACATTGTATGTTTGCGGAGAGAGAAAGCTGGCAATTACAGAGGGACAAGACGGCTCGATTTCTTCTTCGGCTTCCTCTGGTGAATCCTCTTCGCGTTTTAGTAAACTATTTACACCAATGATTATTGGCATTAAACCAAGTAGTCTAATCCAGTCTTGCGGTATAATTAGTCCACCAAAAAAACCGGGAAGGCTAGCAAGGATCAATACAGCAAAACCGAGATACTGACCAGCAACGATGTGGCGACTGCGAAACGTCTTATTGATTTGTGAAAAAAGCAACGTCAGAATGACAATATCATCGATGTTGGTAGCGCTGAATGCCGTAATCCCTGTGGTAATTGCAGTTACTAAACCGCTCATTTGTGAAAGTCCTTATTTTCATGCTTGGAAATTAGAAGTTGGGCATGGGGCATTGATTACTCCTCTGCTTCTTTTGCTCTCTGCTTGGATATTTAAGACCGTGCAGAAGCCTTGGTTTATACTTTAGTCAAACTAACCGATAGAATCAAATGCTTTTGTTTGTCAAAATGATAAATGGAAGTGATTGAAATTTTGACACCAAGTTGTAGGGATACCATAAATGGCAGGAATGACGCTTGAGCAGCTAAAAATCTTTCTGGCTGTGGCGCAGCACTTACACTTTACTCGCGCAGCAGAGGAGCTTTATATTACACAACCTGCCGTCAGCGCAGCAATCCACAACTTAGAGCAAGAATACGGTGTGAAACTGTTCCATCGGATTGGTCGCCATATTGAGATTGCTGAAGCTGGTAAATTATTGCAAGTGGAAGCGCAAAAAATTCTTGATCAAGTCTCCTTGACTGAAAGGGGATTGCGAGAATTGAATAATCTGCAACAGGGTGAGTTGAGATTAGGGTCAAGTCTAACAATTGGTAACTATTGGCTACCAAGTAAGATTAGTGAGTTTAAGAGCAGATATCCCGGTATTCAGATTGACTGTAGCCTAGCCAATACAGAAGAGATTTGTGTCGGAACAGCAACAGGACAGTTTGATTTGGGCTTGGTGGAAGGAGATATTAAACCAGCGCTCCAGAGTACTCTAGATTACGAGATAGTAGGGAGCGATCGCTTGCAAATTGTGGTAGGTCAAAAACACCCTTGGTTTGAGTTGGGAGAAATTGATTTAAACCAATTGACTAAAACCCTTTGGGTGATGAGAGAACCAGGTTCTGGAACCCAGCAAAGGTTTGAAGAAGCTCTCCAAAGTTGGGGAATCAATCTCAGTGAATTGAATGTAATTTTAGTATTCAATAGTGGAGAGATGACAAAAGCAGCGATCGAACATGGTGTCGGTGCAATTGGAATTTCTGAGTTGATGGTCAAAAAAGAAATACAATTGGGAACTCTGCGAGCAATTCGAGTGATTGATAATAAAAAGGATAACGGTGCGATGCCTACGGCGGGCTACACCTACGCAGAAATAGTTCGACCTTTTTTCAAACTCAAGCATCGTCAGCGTTTTCAAACTGCTCTTTCCAAAGTCTTTGAACAAATGTTGATATCGTCTATGTTAGATGGCTCATATCAACAAATATCAAAATCAGTTCTTTAAAAAGGACTGGGGACTGGGGATTGGATGCCAAATTGAAAAATTATGGTGGTGGGTAAGAGCAACCACCAATTTTAAAAACTTTTTCCCAGTACCCATACCCAGTCCCCAATACCCAGTACCGAGTCTCCTTCACACCTTCCGCATATTTCTACTAATGGGGTCAAAACCTCTAGAAAACCGCGTGCTTTCATCGTAGTAAGCGCCAGTCAGATTCGCTCCATACAACTTGGCATAGTTAAGTTTCGCTCCTCGGAGATTTGCTTCATTCAGTTTGACACCACTTAAATTAGCTCTGGTCAAGTTCGCTTTGGCTAGATTGGCTCTACTCAAATCTGCTCCCCAGAGTTTAGCTTTTGCTAGGTTAGCTCCACTCAAGTCAGATCCCCATAAATTGATTCCAGGTAAATAGGCTCCAATTAGTTTGTAGCTACTCAAGTTGATTCCTGGAAAATATCTTTCTCCTGCGGCAAAACGCCGCTTTAATTCCTCAGCATTCATGCGTTGTGTTCACCTTCCTTAGTAATACAGAAGTTATTTCTTCCCATTCCTGGCTTAATTCTCCTTGGAACTCTGGCTGACCACTACGTTGATACCAGAAATGGGCATTGTTCAAATCGCCTTCTTTGCGGTGCAGATAAGCATGAACCCAGGCACTATCGACATCTTTGGCATCTGTAACTATTTCATGAGCTTTGCTCCAATCATCTTTTTTGTCATACCACATTGCTTGCAGCCCTTTTGGCAGTGTCTGAGGACATGAGCGCTGCTTTTCAATCAATCGCAGGAATTCCTCTGTATTCATTGATCACCACCGAACAAGAATCAAACTTCTATCTCTAAGATACTCTTCAGCTTAAGGTTAAGGGGAGTAGAGGGTAGGGGGACAAATAATTAATGCCCAATGCTCAACCCTTTTATATCTGCTTTACTGGAATAATTTCAAACTCGAAAGTACTAATTAAACGGTCATCAATATAGACCTCTATTCTATGCTTACCAAGCGGATCGCCAGGAGTAATCGTCCAAAAATTCTCAATCACACCCTCTGGAGCCGACTGTGTACGTCGCGTCACAGATGTCATGCCGTCTGCTGACATTGAGAAGTCTTCACCGTTATCTGTACCCCAAGTTACTGGAGGTTTTGGTAAACGCAAGACTTCACGCCATTTCACTTCACCTTGGTAGTCTTTGAGTTTAATCCGCCATCCATAGGCGTTTCCTTCTTGAAGTGGCACTTTTGTTGCCTGTAAAATAGTAACGTTCCCTTTGGAGTCAACTCTCCTCAGCCCGAACTCGGTGTTACTAACAGTAATCTGTTTTGTATTTGTTGGCACAGGAGATGATATGGCATTTTGTACCAAAACAGAAGTAGCGTTGATTGGCTCAGAACCTATCACCCCAGATATTAGCCAAGAAGAAGCTAGCACAGCAGTAGTAGCCCAAATTCTCATTAGTATGGTTTTCCTGTCAGACTTTTGGTACTTATTCAAGTAATCTGACATATTTTCCGGGTCAAGGCTATCTATGGTCGGACAAAGACGAAATTGCTTTTAATAATCGACAGATTCAGAAACTCAAGGAAAACTCGAATTTCCTAAATATTTTTACTGAGGCTTGACCGTATAACTTGCGTTAATTTGAGGCGTCGATACAAACTAATTTGGTGATTTCGTGTTTGCTCAAGTCTCAGACAGTAACTTTATTGCTTTTAATGTATCGTCTCAAAATAAGTTCCAACAAAATCAAAATATACAGAGCTTAACCGAAGTTTCGCCTATAGGTAAAATCTGGGACAAGCACAGAAGTAATACTGATAAAGTCTTGCATTATTATGCCAAAGCAGACGAAGATTATTTTCAGCAGTATGCTTGGCGGATGAGAATATGTTCCGAGTTGCTGAAGTTTCAATTAGTGCCAGACGAATCAGAAGGTATTCTCAAGTTAAAGCTATCAGATGCCCGATTCTGTAGGGTTCGTCACTGTCCGGTTTGTCAGTGGCGGCGATCGCTGATGTGGAAAGCAAGAGCTTACAAAATTCTCCCACAGGTTGCCACTGATTACCCCAAGTACCGTTGGCTGTTTGTCACCTTGACTGTAAGAAATTGCCAGATTGAGGAACTCAGGGAAAACTTGAATTTGATAAATAAAGCTTTTAAGCGATTCACTGAATTGAAAGCATGGCCTGCGAAAGGTTGGGTGAAGTCTATCGAAGTAACTAAAGGTAGAGATGGAGTCTCAGCACACCCGCATTTACATATTTTGGCAATGGTGCCGCCTTCGTATTTTAGTCATGGGTATCTTTCTCATGCCAAATGGGTAGTGTTGTGGCAGCAGTGCTTACGGATTGATTACCAGCCTGTTGTTCATACTAGCGCGATCGCAAAACATCATAACCCATCACTACTTATCCCAGAAATTCTCAAGTATCAGGTGAAAGAGTCAGATTTGGTGGGTGATAGAGAATGGTTTTTAGAGTTAACCCGTCAACTGCATAAAAGTAGAGCGATCGCTGTTGGGGGTATACTCAGGCAGTATATGCGCGAATTAGAGGAGAAAAACCAAGACCTCATTAATGAAAGTGAAGAGACAGATGAGGTGGATGGAGAAAGTTTGTTTTTCCGATGGGAGCGCAAGTTACAAAGATTTAATATAGAGTGACATCAGCGATACAAGAACAGCCCTATAATCCTTACAGGGAAGGGATTAGATAGGTTTAGAACCGTAGTTAGTGTGGCTTAATCCGGCGAAAGGACAAAGACCAGCGTTCAGATACAACCGGAAGTAGTTCATGGAGAATACTAGAATCAAACTTGATAACCTGACCATCTTCAAGCTTATGTTCCTGATTACCGATGCGGAAAGTAGCATGTCCAATATTGACTAATCCTACCAGAGGTTCAAAAACGGGGTGGTCATAGTGTGGTTTCATGCCAACACCTGGAGGATAATGGCAGAGTAAGGCACAATCCCATCCTGGAAGAATGCGATCACCAAGTCGATTAACCCTGGCATCCCAATGTCCTTTCTTGATTTTCGCATTAGGCTTTAGTAGTATTACCTCGTATCCAAACCATTTGTGAGTTCGACCAAAAGCAACCCGACTAGAAGACATTGACCTCATGCCAAATTGATGATTAGTCCAATCATGAAGACTTTGAAGGTCAGTACGAACATATCCAATAGTTTCAATTAAGTTCATTATTAACTCCTGAAAATTTTAACTCTGCAAATCAAACTAATTACACCTACCGTCAGCGCGAAGCGTTTTAAAAAAGATATTAAAGGCTGTTCCACCCCAAGCGTATTGAGGTAGAACACTCTAATATTCATTTTCTCCAGGCGTTAGCCTCTCTTTATTTCTTCAGCGCGAAGCTTTCCAAAAAAAATATTAAAGTCTATGTCACTCCATGAGGATTGCAGTACAACTCTTTATTTCTTTTATTCATTCCCTTTAGGCGTTAGCCTATTCTTTCTCTAACCACAAAAGCACAAAAAATAAATACCAGTCGTCCGAGAAACAGATAACTGGTATTAATAAATCACCTTTACTTGAAGCTAGAAAATAGGTTCGATGATAAAGTCAAAGAGTTAAAGTAATAAATTATAATTTTCATATATACTGTTAAATTACAGTTTCCATAATTAGGAAACAAAAAAACCAGACAAACAACTAGTGAATGACTGGGATATGCAAATTATCTTCCCTCAAAATTAGTAAATAACTTCAAGGCGGAATTTATAAATTGTAAAAATAAATTGGGAAGGTATAAGACTGAGCGATTTAAACTGTCCTTAAAAAATCACCTCATGCTGACTTCACTGTTACTGCTAGCTGTAATCCCAATGCATCCAGTAATTTCCTCAGACAATAAAATTCAATTTCTCCTTGCTCAGATAACATCAAGTCAAGTTGCTCATAGGATTGTTTAACTTGCGCTGGAAACTGATCAATTCCACCCTGTGCCTCAATTACATTCCTGAGTGCTTTTCCTAACATTCTAGGATCGCCCTCTTCTAGAACTACTTCGATATAAGATGCTGCTTCTAATGGATCTTGGAGATGTTTAACTAGTCCTTCATGATAGCTTGCACTTTTAGGCATTATCTCTACTCCTATAGTCTTTCCAATATTCCTGAGCTTTATCAACATCTTGTTTTTGAGTGCTTTTATCTCCACCACATAAAAGAATAATAATTGTTATACCTTCTTGTCCAAAGTATATGCGGTAGCCTGGCCCATAGTCGATTCTCAATTCAAAAACACCTTCTCCAACTGACTTACAATTACCTAAATTACCATCTTCAACTCGGTCAAGTCTGGCTCTTATTTTAGCTTTTGCTTTTCTATCTCGCAGAGAATCAAGCCACTCATCAAAAATATTTTTTCCATCTACTGTCAGATAATTCCTAATTTCTCTTGGTTGGACTTCCATAATTCTTTGGACAAATCTAGTTATAAATCATGAAATAATTCATAGTTTTCTCGCCGCCAACCTTTGACTCACCAACTCAGCCGCTAAATGTATCGCAGCTTTCATACTCGTAGCATCAGCAATCCCCTTACCCGCAATATCAAATGCTGTTCCGTGATCCGGTGAAGTCCGAACGAAAGGAAGACCAATAGAAGTATTAACTGCCCGATCAAACGCCATCAGCTTCACAGGAATTAAGCCTTGGTCGTGGTAAAGTGCCAAGTAAGCATCAGCAGGATTTTGTACTAAAGAATTTCCATACCAAGCTTGACCAGGTTTAACCCACATCGTATCTGGCGGTATTGGTCCATCTAACTGTAATTTTGGTCTGCTTTGCCGCTCTTGCTCTAACCACGGAATTAACCAATCTTGTTCTTCATGTCCAAGTTGTCCCTGTTCGCCACTGTGGGGATTTAAACCTGCGATCGCAATTCTCCCATTTTCTATCCCAAAATCTTTCTCCAAGCACTCCACCAGTAAATCCAATTTCTGTGTCAGCAATTGCGGTGTCAATGTATCGGCTACTTGACGTAAGGGAATATGTGTGGTGGCAAGTAAAGTGCGGAGTGTCCAATTAGTATGAGGCGATCGCGCTACAAATAACATCCCAAAACGGTCAACACCTGATTTTTGCGCCAAAAGTTCTGTTTGCCCTGGATAATTATACCCGGCGGCTTTCCAAGCAGATTTAGCGATCGGCCCTGTGACAATAGCATCAAATTTACCAGCGAGTGTTTGAGCGATCGCACATTCCATATAGGCAAAACTAGCCGCACCACTAGCCGCATTACCTGTTCCAGCGATAATTTGATCTTTAATTTCCCCACCCAACTGCACATCAATCACTGACAACTCGTCTGGATTTGCCAAAAGGGCTAAATTCTCGATTAAATTCAGTTTGTGATAAGCCTTTACCAGCAAAGCCCCGTTACCCACCACTGTTACGTCGTATTTTTTACTAATTTCCGGCTCTGCTAAAGCTTTCAAAATCACTTCCGGCCCAATCCCCGCCGGATCTCCGAGCGTCAGCGCCAAACGTGGGCGATTCTTTTTGCTAAAATTCACTAAATCACCTTGATTATTTTCATACATAAAATTTATTCATAATTATTATCATTAATTTTTTCTCCATCCCCCTCATCTTGCGCTCTACAGTAAGGATTGCCCCCCAAGCGAGTAGGGATTACTTGCTAAACTAGTTTAAAATTATTTACACAGGTCTAATCCTACAGCAACAATTCAAGAGCTTTTATTAGACCTAGTTTACACACACTAATTTGCATAAGGAGAATCACACCAATGGGCGGCGAAATTTTGAATGCAGCTATATTGTCCTTCGGTTTAATCTTTGTGGGCTGGGGCTTAGGCGCATTGTTACTGAAAATTCAAGGCACAGAAGAATAATCCTTACGGTAATTGGCTATTGAGAGGGAAGAGGTTTTCCTCTGCTTTGAAAAGTTCTGTTCGCCCCAAGCTGGCGTTCATACTTCTCGCTAACTGGGAAAAAAGCTTGTCCGTTTACCGGACAGCTATTTTCTCATGAGTCTGTCCATAACAAACGATTTTCTGAGAAAAGATGTAAACTTTTGTTTGCATAGGTTATTCTGATAACATTCTTTTCATAAAACATTAAAATTTATTACAACCCTCATGACATTATTAATCGTCGGTGCCACTGGCACCTTAGGAAGACAAGTGGCTCGTCGGGCAATCGATGAGGGATATAAAGTACGCTGTCTTGTTCGGAGCAGTAAAAAAGCAGCTTTTCTCAAAGAATGGGGTGCAGAACTCGTACCGGGAAATTTACGTTACCCCGATACCCTAGCCGAAGCTTTAGTTGGTGTAACCCAAGTTATTGATGCGTCAACATCTCGTCCTACAGATTCACTGAGTATAAAACAAGTTGACTGGGACGGGAAAGTAGCATTGATTCAAGCAGCAAAAGCAGCAGGTGTAGAGCGTTTTGTCTTCTTTTCGATTTTAGATGCTGATAAATATCCAGAAGTGCCGCTAATGGAAATTAAGCGGTGTACAGAACTATATTTAACTGAGTGTGGGTTGAATTATACCATCTTGCGGCTAGCTGGGTTTATGCAAGGGTTAATTGGTCAGTATGGGATTCCCATTTTGGAAGGACAGCCAGTTTGGGTAACTGGTAATTCTTCTCCCATCGCCTATATGGACACTCAAGACATTGCTAAGTTTGCTATTCGAGCATTGAGTGTGCCCGAAACGGAAAACCAAGCTTTTCCTGTAGTCGGGACTCGTGCATGGAGTGCAGAAGAAATCATCAACCTGTGCGAACGCTTATCTGGAAAAGACGCCAGGGTTACACGGATGCCAATAAGCTTACTGCGTGCTGTGCGGGGCTTAATGCGGTTCTTTCAGTGGGGATGGAACGTAGCAGACAGGCTAGCGTTTACAGAAGTATTGGCTAGTGGTAAACAGCTAAATGCCTCAATGGATGAAGTGTACACAGTCTTTGGTTTAGATCAGCAACAAACCACGACTCTAGAAAGCTATCTACAAGAGTACTTCAGCCGAATTATGAAGAAGCTCAAAGAGGTAGACTACCAGAAAAATAAAAATAAGAAGCAGAAACCTAAAAAAACTCCTTTTAAACAGTCTTCAAAAGCCAATAGTCAATAATCATTACAAAATAAACATTAGTCGTTAAACTCTAGACTCTGGATATTTGGCTCTAAATTAATGACTACATGGCCAAAATGTGTAAGGATTACATAATAAAGAGCACCGCCTAAACTTGGATATTTGAGTGTGCCGAAAGCAGGCATTATCTACAATGACGTTAAACCGATAGCGGGCCGTGTCGCTATCGAGTTGAAAGACAAACTAACCACTGCCGGTTGGGATGTGTGTATCACATCAAGTATCGGTGGAATATTGGGCTACTCTAACCCAGATAGTCCTGTATGCCATACCCCCATTGACGGTCTGACACCCCCTGGTTTTGACTCAGATATGGAATTTGCAGTGGTGTTAGGGGGAGACGGTACTGTTTTAGCAGCGTCTCGTCAGGTAGCCCCCTCTGGTATTCCACTGCTAACAGTGAATACTGGCCACATGGGATTTTTAACGGAAACCTTCCTGAATCAACTGCCCCAAGCACTAGAACAGGTGATGGCGGGTGAGTATGAAATTGAAGAACGAGCCATGCTCACCGTCAAAGTGTTTCGGGGAGAAGCAGTATTGTGGGAAGCCCTCTGCTTGAATGAGATGGTTCTGCACCGGGAACCTTTGACCTCTATGTGCCATTTTGAAATTGCTATAGGGCGTCATGCACCAGTAGATATTGCAGCCGATGGTGTGATTGTTTCTACGCCTACTGGTTCTACAGCTTACTCATTAAGTGCTGGTGGTCCAGTTGTGACTCCTGGCGTACCTGTTTTACAGCTAGTACCCATTTGTCCCCATTCCCTAGCTTCTAGAGCATTGGTATTTCCAGATACTGATTCGGTCAACATCCACCCAGTCAACATTCCTCGACTGGTGATGGTAGTAGATGGGAATGGAGGGTGTTATGTACTACCAGAAGATAGAGTATATATGGAGCGATCGCAATATAGTGTCCGATTTATTCGCCTGCAACCGCCTGAGTTTTTCCGAATTCTGCGAGAAAAATTAGGTTGGGGTTTACCACATATTGCTAAACCAACTTCGGTAGAATTACCGTAGTATTGGGCATTGGGCATTGGTTATTAATTCTTCTCCCTCACTCCTACCCGCGGCAAGCTAAAGCTACATCGCCCTATTTATTGTCCATACCCTATGCCCCATGCCCCTCTACCCAATTTGCTAATTTCCTTCCAGAATTACTGGTGTAGGAATGGTATTTGGAGTTAGTTATTAAGATTGCATCGGAGAATTCGATGGCTGACACCTGAACGTGCTAAAAGATTCTTAGCAGCGTGTCAAATCAGGATTGCTCCATCACTAAAAACTCGTAATTGCACTTTTAACTGATGTAAAGATTTTCTCTGGAATATCTTTACAATTCCAAATCCAATATCTCAAATTGTTATGACAGTTGCTCCAAGTCCCTGCGTTTTGGTGATTGAAACCGATGAGAGCCTTGCAAATCAGCTTTCTTGCGATTTGCAAGAAGCCGGCTATGAATCAATTTTGGCTCATGATGCAACCAGTGGTTTACAACACTGTCGCGATCGCCAGCCTGCTTTAATTGTTTTAGACCGGATGCTAGCAGGAGAATCAGGACTCTCATTGTGCAAAAATCTGAGAAGCACTGGTATGCGATCGCCTGTATTGATTTTAATGGCAAGGGATACAGTCGATGATCGGGTAGCTTGTCTAGAAGCTGGAGCGGATGATTACATCCTCAAGCCTTACCGCTCAGAAGACTTTTTGAAGTTGATTCGGCTCTACTTAAAACCTGATGTGGATACCACAGAGCAGTTACGCTTTGGGGAGCTAATTTTAGATATCGCAACTCGCCGTGCTATACATGGCGGACGGGCAATAGACTTAACAATGAAAGAATTTGAACTATTAAAATTCTTAATGGAACATCCGCGTGAGGTGTTAACCCGCGAACAAATTTTAGAAAACGTTTGGGGTTATGACTTTCTGGGTGAGTCAAATGTAATTGAAGTGTACATCCGCTACTTGCGCCTAAAAATTGAAGATGAAGGTCAAAAGCGGCTCATTCAAACGGTGCGAGGTGTAGGGTACGTTTTAAGAGAATCCTAGTACAACTGTAGCGAAAGTTTGCCTACCTTTAACAAAGGGATTTCGCCCCAAGTCTTGTTAATTGAGGTTGAAAACGTCTGTGGATTACAGGACGAATAAAAGCCGTGGGTTTTCTAGCTTAAATTCTGTAAAATTGAAATCTAAATTACGAAATCAGAAATAATTATGACTCGTCGGCTCAGTTTGCTTTCAATTTTGCTGAGTATTTTCCTAATGGGGTGTTCTGTGCCAACAACAGCTAAACCTCCCATCCCCACATCTAGTTCTCAAACTCCAGCACCAGAGAGCTTAGGTCAAACACTACCAATTTCTGCTAAAGCCATCCTTCCTAATGGCACAACGATTCAGCTAGAAGTGGCAAAGACACCACAACAGCAAGCGATGGGCTTGATGTATCGACCAGCTTTGCCAGATGACCGGGGGATGCTATTTGGATTCCCTTCACCACAACCAGTTAGTTTCTGGATGAAAAATGTACCTGTGCCCTTGGATATGGTATTTTTACAAAACGGTGTGGTTAAATATATCCAGGCTTCTGCACCTCCTTGTACAAGTGAGCCTTGTCCTACCTATGGCCCCAAGACACCAATCGATAAGGTGATTGAACTTCGTTCTGGAAGAGCTGCGGAATTGAAGTTAAAAGTGGGCGATACCGTCAAAATTGAGTTTTGAGACTTCGGTGCTTCGCAAAGATAAAGATTTGGATAGTTGTTCTGCCCAAAGCCTATACTATCGGGAATTATGTTTTTTTTGTAAAAAATGTCACGTCTTGTGGTGAAAAAGTCATCTGTAACGCTAATATTTAAAAACTGTGGTAATAATGTAAAATTTTCCTGTCTCCAACCTGAAATTGCGGTCTTGAGGTTTGGCAAAAATATTCCCTTGGGCGTAAGTGTAAATAGTCGCCAATAAGAGAGTATAGGCTATGGAATCTTTGTTACTACATGTGTAATTAAATAACGCACAACAGTAAGCAAGATGGAGGCAATTTAACTAAGTAAAAATACTGCTTGAAAATTGAGCAGATGATTTGTACAAAAATTTCTATTTCTCAAACCTTCTGTGAGAAGTCTCTTTATGAAGGCAAATCAAAAACACTGTGCTGGGATGTATAGCCGAGAACAGCACAGTGACAGATAAAATACTGGCTACTGGCTACCGAGCAATGGTGAACTAATATATGACAATACATTCTACACAAGGAGGTGAAATACAAATGTCACCATCAAAATATTCTCGACTGATTCATTTTTTGCAAGAAGATTTGGCAATTTCCACAGCATCGCTGGCGGTGGCACTTCGGCATCGGGAGCAAGACCCGGGTCCTTTGGCAATGATTCTTTGGCAGTATGGGTTAATTACTCTAGAGGAGTTAGACCAAATTTATGATTGGCTGGAGACGGCATAGATAATACCAATTTTAGATTTTAGATTTTGGATTAAAAGTCTCTACCATAAGGCTAATATTATTTATGCCAATTTGGTATCATGCTAAGTTACTAAAGTTAGTCTTGTTTAGTATCAGAGATGGTGTGCGACTGTCTTTAGAGCAAATAATACTATTTAGGGCAACTTGGTATCATTTAGGAGAATTGAAGGATGTCACATCCACTTTACCTTGTGCGAAAGTTGATATATAGGTCTATTGACTCTTGGCGTTCCTACTCATTTATACACAAATTAAAAGAGCGAGTTAATAATTTAACTCGCTCTTTTAATTTAATACTAACTACTTAGGACTGACTAAACACTCTAACTGCTGCCGCTATACCAGCTCCGGGCGTGAAGTCTTCGTAGCCAAGTTCTGCTAGGGTAACTTCTAAGGATGCTATACAGCTAAGGATATCGCGATCGCTCACAAAGCCCAAGTGACCAATACGGAAAATCTTATTACTCAAATGGTCTTGACCACCTGCTAGGGCAATATCAAAACGTTTTTTCATCAATGACCGAATCTTATCCGATTCAATTCCCTGTGGCGCTACAGCCGTAATTGCTGGACTAGCAGAACTATCTGCTGCAAACAGGGGTAAATTTAACCCTTGAATGGCGGCGCGGGTAGCATTCTTAAGCCGTTCATGTCGAGCAAATATTGACTCCAAGCCTTCCTCTTTCATCATTCGCAACGTGGTGTGCAGCGCTACAATCAAGTTCACAGGCGGAGTAAATGGAGTTGTATTTTTGGCTGTGGCTTTGCGATATTTCCCTAAGTCCAAATAATATTTCGGTAGCTTCGCAGTTTTGTAAGCTTCCCAAGCTTTGGGGCTGACGGAGACAAAACCCAATCCCGGCGGAATCATATAGCCTTTTTGGGAACCGGAGGCGACTATATCCAAACCCCAAGCATCCACGGGTAGATTGAACGCACCCAAGCTCGTCACAGCATCAACGATAATTAAAGCTTCACCGTGTTCTTTGACATGGCGGTTGATGGTTTCTAAATCATTCAACACACCCGTCGAGGTTTCGCTGTGGGTAATGATTACGGCTTTAATTTGCTTTTGGGTATCTGCTTGAAGTTTTTCAGCAAATACTGCGGGGTCTAAGGGTTTTCCCCATTCCACCTTAACTTCTTCTACATTCAAACCGTAGGCTTGGCCAACTTCTACCCAGCGTTCGCCAAATTTACCATTAGAACCAACTAAAATGCGATCGCCTGGAGAGAGAAAATTAATTATTCCAGCTTCTACAGCACCTGTACCACTTACATTCAGCGTTAGCACATCACTTTGAGTTTGGTGCAACCACTTGAGGTTTTCCGTCACCTCTGCCAATATGTTGCTAAATTCACTGGTGCGGTGTCCAATTGGGTGCTTGGCTAATGCCAGTAAGGCAGCTTCTGGTACCGGGGTTGGACCTGGAATCATTAGCATCAGCTTATCGTTCATGTTTCTATCCTAAAAGTCAAATAAAAGTCAAAATTGTGGGGAGTTGGTTTGGTCTGGTAGCAAATTCTAGATATTTATCTAAAAATTACACTCAGATCGTTACCAGATTTGTTGTATATTTTCCAAATCCATAGGAAAAGTATCGTATCGTGGGAGTTAATTAACGGTCAGCTTGACCTTTGCAATTTATACCAGACTCCAACTCAAATAAAACTTCTGTTCCAGGCAATCTTACCATACACTTAGACGCTAGGTTAAGGCTTCTGCTCGTAGAGGAGTAGCTGTTTTAGCCAAGAGTGAAGCGTTTATCTATAGCAGTTCTGGTTTGCATGAAGTACATTTTTAAACCTCACCCTCAACCTCTCTCCTTGCTAAGGAAAGGGGAGTGTTTGCGTAAGCAAATACGGGGTGAGGTTCAGACTTTATTGCACCGGAGTGAGAACCGCTATAAAATCTTACAATTTTAGGCACAGGTATGATAAATTCTTAAATCTTATCTATATGCCTCTGTTGTTTTTATAAAAACACGCAAAATCAAGTTGAATATCGTGGGAATCGTCGGTAAAAAGCTATATTTTGCTTCAACGAAGGAAGTAACCGCTTACACTATGCGGAAGAGTTAGATGTCATCTTTTGCTAAGAGATAAAAGATACCTAACCCAAAGTTTTCAATCTGCTTGGGCGGAAGATTTATTCTTCGGTTGCCATTCTCTAAAGAATAGCTCTATCTATTGAGTAAGTAATAATTTATTGCAGTCTAAATCGCTTTTATGCCAGTATCTAAGCCATCTCCCGCTTACTTGAGGGCGATTTTTTACTAATACTTTCCGGTTTATTTACTGCAAAACCTGAAGTATTATGCTGTTAATTGCTGCACATTTTAAGATTTTACTCAGAGGTAAGCGATGCTTAAGACGAGCTACGTCTACGCCAATCAATTATAAGTTTTTATACTATGCTTATAAACTTGCTACAGTTGTGCTTAGTTCCGTTAATTACCATTCATGGTGAGTCGTTTTTAACTAGTGTTCAGTTCATAAACTGTCACTCATTAGATGCCTGATTTTCTTGTAAAAGAGATATTCTTAGTTAGTGCAAGGAGTGATACCATTTCACCACATGTTTGTTACAAGTTATCCTCGCAATGCTCCCTAATAAGGGGGCGTTGCAGATTTTGAATGTTGCATCAAACGAGTGAGTTGGTATAAGCTTTTACGAAAAAGCGCTTGAGTGAGCAAAACTCTCAAGCGCTTTTTCGTGTATAAATAAAACAGTTTAACTCCTCTGGAAAATAATACATATGTTTTTAAATACACATATACCAGAAAAAGAGGCTACTGTTATAAAAATTGTTGCAACACATACTTGATCACTTTAGCATTTGTGCATTCCATCAAAACTTTTTAAGCAATTCTGGGGGTTTAAATCCCCCGCTTCTAAAAGCCGTAACTATGTTAGGCAGGAATCTAAATCCCCGTTTCAAAACTTAATTACGTTAGCGCAGCGTAAAGCCTTCTCTACGAGAGGCTGCGCCAACGCTTAGAGCGACGCAGGAGCGTCATTACGAATTATTTTAAGTGACTGGACGTACCACACGAATTAGTTTTCCTTGCAACGGTTCTTCTGCTGTCACAGTCTCATCTATCCGTGCTGCAAACTGTTCCCAATTACGATTGTTCGTGCAAACAATAATACCAAAGTGGCTAGAATCACGACGGTGCAAACGGATAAAATCAACTCTGTTGATAGTTAATATTGAGCGTTCTTGACTTATGGCAAATGCTAGTACTTCCTCATCAGGTATACCTTTGTCTGCATTTTCTGCTTCTTTAACTGTCAAAACATCATGTCCCAAAGCGCGTAATAATTGCACAACTGGAAACGGAAACTGCTCATCTGCGTAAAATCATACCATCGACTAGGCAACCTCATTACGCTCAATTACCAATTCGATTTCATCGGGATGAGCTTCTGCATATACCCAAGCATTAGCTAAATCTGTAGCTGTAATGGTTGGATAGCTCGTCAAAAGGTCAGCATCACTATATCCAAGACCGCGAGCTTCCACAAGTACCCAAACGGGAATACGAGTTTTAGCGATGCAAGCCTCTCCACCACAGACTCTAGGAGTTTTTTCAATTCCTTGCCAATGGTTGCCGAAACTTTGAGCAAGTAAATGTATAGCCTGCAATTTTTCACCAGGACTGAGGGCAAGAAGTTGTTGTTCTAACTCTTTGAGTGTCACGGATGTAAATCCTTTGATGTTTGGTCAGGCTATATTTACAATTTTATCGATTGCTAAGTACAACATTTAATTAATTCGTAGTAAATTCTCTGCGTACCTCTGCGCTTCCCTCTGCGCGAGGGCAGTCGCTACAACGGGGAGCCACTGCGGTGGACGGGTTCCCCGGCATAAAGCAAGTGGCGTGGGAACCCCCGCAACGCGCTGCCTCCACTTTGCGTTGAAATCTCAACCCTCAATTCGCCACGATTTTAAGCAAAGCTGTACTTAGCTAACTACAAAATTCACCAACTTTCCAGGTACGACGATTACCTTTTTAATCTCCTTACCTTCGATGTAACGTTGGGCAATTTCTGATTCACGGGCATATTTCTCCAACGCTGCTTTATCTGCTTGTGCTGGTACTTGAATCGAGCCGCGAGTTTTACCCATGATTTGAATCACTAAAGTGATTTCATCAGCTACCAAAGCAGCCGGGTCAAATGACGGCCAAGTTTGAGTGTGAATTGAATTGCTTTCACCCAATAAATGCCACAATTCATCAGCAATGTGTGGTGCAAATGGTGCTAGCAATACCACTAAAGTCCGAATACCTTCCGCGTAAATTGGTGAATTCTTACTGTCGGCATCAGTTAGGGCGTTACTCAACTTCATCAATTCTGATATAGCTGTGTTGAATTGATATTCGTCTTCCACATCTTCTGTCACCGCTTGAATAGCCGTGTGAATCGCCCGTCGCAATTCCTTTTCTGCCTTAGTTAAATCAGCGAGTTGGGCTTGCTTACGGGATACCCCAGCTGCAACATAATCTGTCACCAAACGCCAAACCCGATTTAAAAAGCGGAATTGTCCTTCCACATCGGCTTCATCCCATTCCAGGTCTTTTTCTGGCGGCGCTTTAAATAAGATGAACATCCGCGCTGTATCTATACCGTATTTGGAAATTACGTCTTCTGGTGCTACACCGTTGCCCTTCGATTTAGACATGGTGGCGTAGAGACGTTGCAGTGGTTCGCCTGTTTGCGGGTCACGAGGGTCGGCTGAATTTACTAGATTAGAAGGAATCCATTTATCTTTGCCGCCCTTGTTAGGATTTAGATAAGTTAAACCCTGTACCATACCTTGAGTTAACAGGCGTTGGAAGGGTTCATCAAAGTTCAGTAACCCTCTGTCCCGCAGAACTTTAGTAAAGAACCGCGAATACAATAAATGTAAAATCGCGTGTTCAATACCACCGACATACTGGTCTACTGGCATCCAGTCGTTAATTTTGCTGGAATCGAAAACCTGTTGTTCATTCTTAGCGTCAGGGAAGCGTAAGAAATACCACGAGGAATCAATAAAAGTATCCATCGTGTCGGTTTCCCGCTTTGCAGGAGTGCCACAAGTCGGACAAGGCACATTTACCCAGCTTTCCAACTGAGTTAAAGGTGAACCGCCACGTCCAGTAAATTCCACTTCTTCTGGTAACTGTACAGGCAAATCTTTATCAGGTACTGCCACTATTCCACAGTTGGGACAGTGAATTACAGGTATCGGTGCGCCCCAGTAACGCTGCCGCGAAATTAACCAATCCCGCAAGCGATATTGCACCCGCACTTTACCAAAACCTTGTTGTTCGGCGTATTCAATTATTGCTTGTTTAGCATCTGTGGAAGCCATACCAGTAAAATTCCCAGAATTAATTAAAATTCCTGGTTCAGTGTATGCCTGGTTATATTCAATTTGGATGAGTTGTGTGACTTCATCAATCCCTGATGTTGGAGTTAAGTCAAAACCTGCAACATCATCTGGGGAAGCAATAACAAAATCAATTGGCAAATCGTAATTTTTGGCAAACTTAAAATCTCGGACATCGTGTGCTGGTACACCCATCACTGCCCCAGTACCATACTCATACAGTACATAGTCAGCAATCCAAATGGGCACTTCTTCCCCTGTAAATGGGTTAATTGCCACCCCACCTGTGGAGATACCGCGCTTTGGTTTATCTTCAGAGGTACGTTCCAACTCACTTTGATTGGAAACCTCTTTAATAAAAACTTCTACGGCTGCTTGTTGTTCTTTTGTGGTTACACGCTTTGTTAAGGGATGTTCTGGTGCTAACACTAAGTAGCTGACACCATAAACGGTATCTGGGCGCGTGGTGTACACGGCGATTTTTTCATCTATTCCAAGGATAGGAAATTCTAAGTAAGCGCCTGTAGATTTACCAATCCAGTTTGCCTGCATCAACTTGACGCGTTCCGGCCAACCTGTCAACTTATCCAAGTCATTGAGTAATTCTTCGGCGTAGTCAGTAATCTTAAAAAACCACTGCCGCAATAATTTGCGCTCAACTATTGCCCCACTACGCCAAGAACGTCCTTCGTTATCAACTTGCTCATTTGCCAATACTGTTTGGTCAATGGGATCCCAGTTTACTGCTGCTTCTTTTTGGTAAGCTAACCCTGCTTGCAAAAACTGCAAGAAAATCCATTGTGTCCACTTGTAATAATCTGGCGAACAGGTAGCAAGTTCACATTCCCAATCAATGGATAAACCAAGACGCTGCAATTGCTGCCGCATCTGGACTATATTCTGATAAGTCCACTTTGCTGGCGGTACACCACGGTCAATGGCGGCATTTTCTGCTGGCAAGCCAAAGGCATCCCAACCCATTGGGTGTATTACCCGATACCCTTGCATTCGCTTGAGGCGGGCAATTACGTCGGTAATGGTATAATTACGGACGTGACCCATGTGTAGGCTGCCTGATGGATAAGGGAACATGGAAAGAGCGTAGAATTTTGGCTTGTTGCTAGCTGCTGGTGTTTTATCGAAACCAAGGTCTACCCATGTTTTTTGCCATTTTTCCTCAATCGCTGCTGGATTATATCGGGAGTAGTCCACCAAAAATTCTCCTACTGGGTCTGTAATTCTATTTGCCTCCATACATATTGGGTTAACCCAATATGTCAACCTATATTGTAGGTCAAGTACTCACAGATTTATATATAAGTGCGATTGAGGAGCAGCTTGAATTATGCCCAAACTGCAACCCTTTCAGATATAGCAAGAGTTATTTGATGAAGGTTTAAATGGTTGAATCAAATATAAAATTTTCTGATTTAGTGCGAGTTTTTGTCTACGGCACACTCAAACCGGGTGAAGCTAACTATAAAAAATATTGTGCTGGCAAAGTAGTTGATGTCAAAAGAGCCTTTGTACAAGGCAAATTGTTTGCTCTGCCAATGGGCTACCCAGCGATGACGCTAGGGGATAACCAAGTTTACGGATATTTACTCTCTTTTTCCAACCCAAGGATTTTAAATGAGCTAGATGTGCTGGAAAATTACCAGCCCGCTAGACAACCATCAGAAAATCTCTATAATCGCCAAACTATTGAGGTTTATGAGCCACAGTCAACCTCTCTGGGTTGGGCTTGGGTTTATTTAATGGCTCTAGAGCAAGTTGAGCAGTTAGGAGGCTTCCTCCAACCTGATGGCTGGTGGAGTGGCTGTGGTTTAACCGCAAAGTACAGCCCTTATCTATAAACTGTTAATGCGATTAGTTTATTTCCTGTTTGGAGTCGTGGTGTTGTGGTTGTACCGGATAGATTGGATTTTTTGGAGAAGCTACTGCTGCTTTAGGAATTTCAATTACCGGGTTATTTAGTCCCACCATCAGCGGGGAAGGTGGAATTATAGACGCTGAGGAGGTTTGTATCGGTTCTATTTGTGGTCTTTGTGCCAGTTGCGGCGCTCTAGAACCAATAGGTACTAAGCCAGATACTGCACCAATTACACAAGCAGCAACGGCTGCACCTCCCGCCATCCAGTTTAAACGGGAACGGCGGCGTAAACGTGTTAATACTTGCTGAACTGTTACTTCTGGTGACTCTTGGGCTGTGGGCACTGGGAGAGTCCGCAAGCCTTGGCGCAGCTTTAACAGTCGAGCATACAAGCATTGAACTGAAGCATCATTTGCCAGCCATTCTTCTACTTGCCTGCGTTCGGAAGCTGTGACTTCACCATCAAGGTAAGCACTCAATAACTCGAAGCGATCGCGCTTCACCATATCCATAAGACCCGTTGATTCATTGGTATGATTGGCCATTCCATCTGACAAATCTTGAGGAAGTTGTAAAGGAGAACGGTCGTAAAACTGAGAATCAGTAGTCATCTTAACATTATACCAATTCATACACGGCTAAACTGGGCGGGAAATTCGGAGAAATTAGCCAATTTTCCTCCTAAGGGCACAACCGAGCTATATTCTGGTAATTCTTAATCAATCCTTAAATTCTCCCATTGAGCAGAGGCAAGATACTGTAAATTAGGAATCTAGATAATTCTGCAAGTGAGCTTGCAGCCTCGATCTAGCTCTGGCTATTCTTGACTTTACAGTTCCTAAGGAAACTCCTGTGATTTCGGCAATTTCTTCGTATGCCATGCCTTCGATTTCTCTCAGGACAATAGTCGTACGAAAAACTTCTGGTAAATCCGCGATCGCTTCCCGCAGTTGCTCGTAAAATTCTCTAGTTGTCAGTTCTTCCTCAGGTCCGGGAGTATCGCCAGCGATTTCCCAATCCATCTCGCCATCCTCTAAGGAACGAGGAGCATCCAGTGACAAAGGACTCATAACCCGCTTGCGTTTCCGCAACTCATCGTAAAACAAGTTGGTGGCAATGCGGCTTAACCAGCCCCGAAATTTAGCAGGCTCTTGTAATCGGTTAATATTCCGATAAACTCGAATCCACACTTCTTGAGCCAAATCGGCTCTGTCAGCCCAATCTGGAGCTAGGTGGTATAAAACTCTATCAACTTGACTTTGATAGCGGCGCAATAATTCTGCAAACGCAACACGATCTGGTCGCAGTCCCGCTTGACAGCGCAAAATTAAATCGTGGTTAGGGAGTTTGTCAACTTGCACTGATGCTTCTGGATACTTTGCATCAACTGTTGACCAGGATACAGAGATCGACTGACTCATAGATCGTACTGGCTCTAAATCATCCCTATCTATTAGACCTGTTAATGGGACAGAAGTTCCATGCTAAGGTGACGGATTTATGACTGGAACACTGAGGCATACAATTTTGGATACATTTATAGCAATAAGCAGAGCCACTTTTTCCTTATACTGCTAGCATAGTTGCCCTGGCACCATCAACTAATAAAGGTGTAGTAATATGCACATTTTAGTACTTTTAGCAACTGGGTATACACGCTTGATAAAAATAATTAAATCTGGTTATAAGGATGAAGATAAAAATTTTGTAATTTTAACTTCTTGATACCTTTAAAATTCAGGCAATAATTTCTGTAAGTTGGGTTGCTGTGGTTATTATAATGGTGATTTATTTTTTTGATTTTGTTACTAGAATAGTTGCTGGTTGTTCTGCTTGTGACTCGTAGGTAGCACCATTATGTTGCTCTGGTACGCGAAATTGAAAAAATAAATTGAGGGAAAATGTAATTGTGACTGCTAGCAATAATTTTTCAAACATGATTTTTCTCTCACCTACAGCACTAATGATTGATTGCTACATTCCAAAGGTTCCATCAGAAAGTCTAAGTATTGGCTTACAACCCCCAGAAATTTGGAGGAATGAGGTTGGCCACTTGGAGGTTTGCTGCTGGGACAATTCGCATAGTCTTAGTTTGCCCAGAGGTATTGGCAGATTTATAAGGGAAATGATAAGTATTGATAAATTTTTGATAATAGGATGATGAACACATCCAATTGCTCGGCTGGATATGTCAGGGATAAACAATAGGCAATGGCAATGGTAAGAAACGAATCTGTAGGGCGGATGGTAATGTTGCTCTGTTGTGGCACAGCATTTTTATCTTTAGCTGTCCATTGGCGCATTACTACGGCGAAAGGTTACCTCGAGAAGTCTGCATCTAGTTCGATGCGGCAAGATTCGACTTTAACCAATCCTAAAGAAAGCCGCCCAGAGGAAGCCTACAAGAATCTTTCTCAAGTAAGTTTAGGGGAAATTGCACTGGGTGCATCTGTGCCTCCTGGTGAAGTCACCGAAGGTTCAACTGCCCAGAGGGCGTTTACACTAAAGTCCTCTGCTATTAAGCCTCAAACTAAGTCAAAAATAGTTAAGAAAAATGTAGTTAAGGCAACTGTCCGAAGTACTTCTACACTCAAGCCTTCTACTATTAAGCCTCAAACTAAGTCGAAAATAATTAAGAGAAATGTAGCTAAAGCAACTGTCCGAAGTACTTCTACACTTAAGCCTTCTACTATTAAGCCTCAAACTCAGCCCCAAAGCATTAAGAAGAATATAGCTGAAACCGATCTACCAACAACTAAGACGCGGCTGGTGGCGCAAGCAGAAAAACAAAATCCAGTTGCGGATAGTTGGCCAAAAGCTTTATGGTCTAAGGCTTCAGCCCAACAAGTACCTTCTAATAGGTTGGCAGATGCCAAGACGCAAGTAGTGGTTGATTTAAGCGATCGCCGCACCTATGTATACGCAGAAGATGAGGTAATAGCCAGCTATCCAATCGCTATAGGTAAGAAAGGTTGGGAAACGCCCACAGGTTCTTTCCAGGTGATCCATATGCGGCACTATCCAATTTGGCGTCACCCAATTACAGGTAAAGTATTTGAGGCTGGTACGGATAGTCCCTTGGGAGACAGATGGATTGGTTTTTGGTCAGATGGACGGAATGAAATTGGCTTTCATGGCACGCCGGAAATTGACCTGGTAGGAACAGCTGTATCCCACGGCTGCTTAAGAATGCGTAATTCTGATGTTCGATTGTTGTATGAGCAGGTGAGTTTAGGAACAACAGTGTTAGTACGTGATTAATTGATTAAGAGTCATTAGTCATTAGTCCTTTGTCCGTTGTCTAAAACAAATGACCAATGACTAATGACTTCTAAAACTATAATTTTTGCTCAAAGTTAGGTGCGTATGTTTGGAGTAAAGCACTAACTTGGCGTACAACTTCATTGCCAGTATTTTTGCCTAAGGCTTGTCGTTCTGGGAAGAAGTTAGGTCGATCGAGGTAACGATTAATCGCTTCACTTATTTGCTGAGAAATTAAGTCTTGGAGTTGTGCCTGAGCCGTTTGGCGCTGGAAGTTAGCACCTTCTTCTGTAGTAGCATATAGAGGTGGTAGCCGATTGAGGGCGTAAGCAGCAATATCCCCGACATCTAAAGAACTTTCACTGGTAGCTTCAATTTCTGCGACTCGTGCGATCGCTTCCGTCAGTACCAATTCTTCCATAACGTTAATGAATTGTTTACGAGGTACCGCCACTACCTCACCAGTCAATAGTGCCCCCATTAGCCGATCAAGCGCCATATACTCTTCAATTGAGAGTTCTGAGGCGTTGTCACAGATTCTACCGACTTCTGCTTCCATTGCTGGTGTCAAAAAACCATCCTGGAGAGCTTGTTCTACAATTTTTTCGATACTCATAATGCTTATCATCATTTATGTTAGCCAAGCAAGGTAGGGGCGGTATCAATCAAATTTATTTTGCCTAATTATCAGCAAAAAAAACATAAATTACGCACAGACGAGATAACTGTGCCTTTATTAGTTAACGGCCTTGGTTCGCCAAGGTGTTGGATCAACAGATTGTCCGTTTACATATAGACCCCAGTGTAAATGTGGCCCCGTGGAAGCACCTGTTGAACCTACTGTGCCAATTAGTTGACCAGCTTTCACAAAATCACCTTCTTTAACGTTAATACGGCTCAGGTGCATGAAAATACTAGTTACTCCTTGACCGTGGTCAATGCCAACTACGTTACCGTGTACCCGAAACCCTTGGGATACCCTACCTACCAAAGCAATTCGCCCAGAGGCCGGGGCAATTACCGGTGAACCGGCTGCACCAGCGTAGTCAAGACCACGATGATAGTAGTCCTTTGCAAATGTACCATTATAGTAGCGACGTACACCATAGGTTGTACTCATTCGTCCTGTATTTGGCTTTAAGAATACTCCATTCCAATATTTTTTTGGTGTTTGCAATGCCTTGAAAGCTGCCACACGCTTAAGTTCATGCTCTGTAGCACCCACTCCGGCTTTGCCGGGTGGTAAAGTAATGCGTTGTACGGGAAACTTGCGATTAAGTACATTCACTGCCAAGTTTTGTACTTGACCATCCCCTGTAACCCGAAGTGTTCTAGTTCCAGCTTTTTCTAGTGGAGTTGTGGGAATCAAAGCCCGATATTGATTAGGAGCAATTTCAAAGGCTGGGTATGTATTATTACCACTAGCTACTGTTGGATTTGTACTATTATCGGGATTATCTTGATTAATCTCCACCGAGAGTGTATCCCCCAATTTAGGATTAGTTGGAGTCACCTTTACTTGTAAAGCATCTACAGGCAATGCAAAGGTGATAGGAAGAACAGCAAATATTCCCTTTAACACATTTATTGCACGCCGATTAGCTGTCAAACTCTTGACATCAAAACCGAGCAACTTCTTGTTTGAACTACTAGCGCTATTGTCAATAATCATAGAGCTACAAAAATTCCTCGATTGTGTTGGAAAATAGACTAGCTTATTTCTACTAGTGTTTCTAGTTCGCAATAGATGTTGTTGAAAACCATAAATGCTGGGAAATCCTCTACAGGCTTATAAATAGCACAGCCACAGGGGGTAGGAAACAAGGGGAAATGATTTATAACTGTAATGAAAGTGAATCGGGATTAATTTTAATAGCCTACATTGGCAATGATCTTAAAATTTAACTAGATTGATCACGAAAACGCTCTTGTGGCCTGCCGTAGGTATCATTTGTCAGGTAACAAAAGAAACTCTAAAGGGTTATAGCCATTACATAATAGTACTTGAAGGAAATCTTGGAAGCAACTGGACAGTTGTTTAACTGGACACTCAACTACACTCTTAAGTTAAAGTTGGTGTAAGGAAATCACCGAGTCTGTTGCCTTGGAGGGAAGAGGGAACTTTAACAACTCTAAGCTGATAGTTTTACTTTCGACTTGAGTTTGCCATCTTCCATGTGAACAATGCGATCGGCAATGTCTAAGATGCGATTGTCATGAGTGACCATCAAAATGGTACAGGCTTGCTCTTTTGCGAGTTTTTGCATGAGATTAACTACATCTCGTCCCGATTGACTGTCAAGGGCGGCGGTAGGTTCATCCGCTAAGATTATTTGAGGATGACTAACTAAAGCACGAGCGATCGCTACTCTTTGTTTTTGTCCGCCAGACAGTTCATCAGGATAGTAATGCAAGTGATTTGCTAATCCTACCTGTTCTAGCATTTGGGCTGACCTAGCTAGCATTTTTTTTAACCCAAGATTTTTGTGCAATTCCAAAGCCATTTTGACGTTTTGGAGTGTCGTCAAACTACCATGCAAGTTATGTGCTTGGAAAATATAACCGTTACATCGTCGTGCTTGCACTAGTTGTTCAGCACTAGCACCACAAAGTTCTCGTCCCAACACCCTTAAACTACCAGATTGGGCAGAACGCAACCCACCCACTAAGGTCAGCAAGGTTGTCTTTCCAGAACCAGAGGGCCCAGTCATGATAATAATTTCACCGGCGTTAATTTCTAAGTTGATGTTAGATAAAACTTGCTTACGGAGTGAAGCGTGACCAAAATAGTGGTCGAGATTCTGGATGGAGATGACGGGAAGCATAACAATTTTAGATTGGGGATTGGGGATGGGGGATGAGGCATTGGCAAGAGGACTTGGGGACAAGGAGACAAGGGGACAAAGGGAAAGACTTGTTTCAAGTTCTCACCTCTTGTCCCCTTGTCTCCCCTGCTACCGATGCCCCATGCCCATTTTTTAGAACATATCAGCGGGGTCGGCGGCTTGGAGTTTGCGGGTGGCGATCGCACCGGAAATTGTACACATTATGATAGTCAGCACTAATACCTGTAATGCTCGAATTGCAGTCATGTACATGGGCAAATTTGTGGCGCTGCGAGTCAGTTGGTAAAGTGCTAAAGACACTCCCAATCCGGGGAAGAAACCCAGTGCTGCTAATATCAACGATTCTTCAAGCACCACACCTAGTAGGTAGTAATTGCGATATCCCATTGCTTTGAAGGTTGCATATTCTCGAACATGGGCATTAACATCGGTGGAAAGGACTTGATAGACGATAATCACGCCCACCACAAAGCCCATTGAGACACCCAGGCTGAAAATAAACCCAATTGGAGAATTTGTTCTCCAAAAGTTGTTCTCAAATTCAATAAATTCGGCGTGGGTTAAAACTTTGACATCATCTTTCAGGTAGGCTTTCAATGTTACTGCCACCTTTTTTGGGTCATAGCCTGGTTTTACCTTAATCAAACCTAAACTAACACTGCTGGACTGTCGCCCAGAAAATAGCCGCAAAAAGTTTTGATCGCTGGTAATCAGATTGCCATCAGCGCCAAAGGAAGCCCCAACTTGGAATAAGCCACTAATGGTAATTGTACGCCGTTCTATTTCGGTAGTTAGGGTTTTACCTTGATCAATTTGAGCGATCGCTTCTTGGTAATCTCCTCTAGCACCACGATCAAACAAGGCAACACCTGGCAGCTTGATTGTCTGCAATTGCTGGTTAACATCGGGTAAGTCAAAGGCTGGCTTATCTGGATTGAACCCGATAACTAGAACCCCTGTCTCACGGTGTGTTTGGGGGTTTTTCCAGATAGTGTTGTTGAAATACATTGGTTCTGCCGACTTCACCCCTGGTATATCCATTGCTTGGTAAAGTCGCCGCCGAGAAAATGTAGACAAGCTTGGCAAGTTACGGGCTTGGGGACTGGTTAAAACAATGTCTGCTTGCAAACTGCGATGCAGTCTAGTGTTACTGTCATACAGCGCAGTCTGAAAGCCCAGTTGCATGAACATAAGAAGATCCGCAAAGGCAATGCCTGACAATGCCACTAAAAGACGGCTTTTTTCATGATTCAGTTGCAGCCATCCGAGAGGGGTTCGCCGTCGCAGTTTTTTAATCAATCCCATTATGAGGAGTGGGGGGCAAGGGGCAGGGGGGGCAGGGAAGGCAGGGAAAATAATAACCAATGAATGCCCAATTCCCAATTCATAGTTCAATTACTGCCTTAACTTGCATATTGGTTAAGGTGGCGGCTTTTCGGCTGGAGGCTTCATTGAGTCGGATGTGGACTTCCACTACTCTGTTATCGATATTGTTTGCAGGATCTGTGTTAATCACATTTTGCCGCCGCACCTGTAAGCCTTTGCGGTCTACGATTCCCTGCAATTCAATCGAGAGGGAATCACCAAATACTTGTGCTTGCTGCCCTGAATGCACTTTACCGATATCGCTTTCGTAAACTTCGGCTATCACATACATCTGGTTGGTTTGTCCGATATCAGCGATACCATCATTTGATACTAATTCGCCAGGATAGGTATGGATCTCGAATATCTGTCCATTTTGAGGCGATCGCACTTGGGCCTGTTTTAGATTGACTTTTGCCAAATTCATGGCTGCTACCGCCCGATTGACTTCTGCTTGGGCAGCTTCTACATCCACTCCGCGCACTTCGGCAATTTCATCAAGTTTTGCTGTGGCTTCTTTTACCTGTTGTTGGCTAGTTGATTGGGTACGATTTAACTGTGCTTGTGCTTCTTGCAGGTTTTTTTGGGCGGTTTCCAAGTTTAAACTCTTGCTATCCCGTTGGGAAGCGGAAATTGCGCCCTGTTGATATAGTTGCTGATAGCGTTCGTCTTCTGCTTGAGCGTTACGCACTTCGGCTTGAAATCGTTCAACTGTTGCCACTTGGGCATTAATATTGCCTTGGCGTTCTGCTTCTAAGCGAGCGATCGCAGCTTTTTGGGCGGCAATTTCACCGCGTTTAGCACCTGCTTGGGTGCGGTTTAGGTCTGCCTGGGCTACTTTTACTTGTTCCTGCGCCTCATCTAATTCTGCTTGCAAGCGATCGCGGCTATTCAAAATTGCAATCACCTGTCCTGCTTTTACCTTATCCCCCTCCTTCACTAACAACTTTTCTATCCGACTTCCTTCCGCAGATACCGCAGCAGAAAGTTTAATTACCTTTCCCTGTGGTTCAATCCGCCCTAAAGCTGTTACCGTTTTTAACTGTGGTAATTGTGTTGCTGGCACTTGTGCCTCTGGATTTGCATAATTTTGCCAGCGTTTTACTATATAAAAACTTATTCCGCCAACCAATAAAGATGCAATTATACCTATAGCAACGGATGGACGCAGAATCAGCTTAGGGAACGTTCTGTACCCTAGCTTTGAGTTTCGCACCATAGATTACCTCTTAACTAGCGGCGCAGAAAAAACTAAATAGTTATTGTTAATTTTTCGATTCAGAGTTCATAAAAAATTGAAACTGTTGATACACCAGTTTGCTTTTTAAGTGAGTTACAAAATGCTGGAATCACTTATCATACATAAAGATTTTCTACCTCCTACCTCAAAACCGGGAGTTTTATACTTAATCCAGATGAGAACTGCTGTAATTTACCAATTTACTGCCATTTAGCCGACTAGGATAATAACAAATCATTCTCCAATATTAAGAGATTTATGTTCTTAACGAACTACTTTTGTTTTTTGAAAGTACTCAGATATAGTAAACGGGTTCAAAGATGTGGGTTGTAACAGTGCCAACAATTAGAGACAAATCAATCAGAAAAAATATTTTTTTATAAAATACTAATAAATTACAATTCTTAAAAATGTCTTTCAATTTGATATTTATATAATTTCTAGTGATATATTTAACCCTTAAAATTTATTCTCCTAAAGCGTCTAAACAAACAAACCCGCTTGTGCGGGTTGTTAGAACAAGGGGCTTAATTTGACTGAAACTGAGCTTTTTATTACTTCCAGTGTTTGGGTATTTTAAAATTTTCCGGTAGGATTGTTGTGCGATCGCCAATTGCCTGTTCAATCTGCTGTAATTCAAAGTTTTCACATCCGCTGAAGTTTGCTCTAGAGAGGTTAGCTTCTTGGAAGTTAGCATCTTGCAGGTTAGCTGTACTGAGTAATACAGCTTCTAAGTTGGCTCCAGCAAGTTTTGCGTTTTGCAAGTTACTACCAATCAGGTTTGCATCTTGAAGGTTGCTATCCTCGAAGTTTGCTCCTTCTAAGTTGGCATCACAAAGGATTGCTCCTTCTAAATTGGCACCACAAAGGATTGCTCCTTCTAATTTTGCATCACAAAGGATTGCCCCTTCCAAGCTAGCATCATAAAGGATTGCCTGCGAGAGGTTCGCTTTTCTGAGGACTACGCCTTGGAGATTGGCTTCTGGGAGGATTGCTTTTGAGAGGTTGGCTTCATAGAAGATTGATCCGCAAAGATAGGTTATTGATAAGTCTGCCTCCGAGAGATTTGCTCGTGTAAAATTGATCCATTGCAAGTTAGATCCTGTAAGGATTGCTTTTGAGAGGTTGGCTTCTGTTAAGTCTGCATTACTGAGGTCTGTATTGCGTAAATCTAGTTTCTGATTTACCGGATCTTTATGTGAATCGCGTCGTCCAATGACAGTTAAGGCTGTTTGAATATCTGTAGGAAGTTTTGATGACTCCTGCAAATCGTCCTCATATTTATGACTCACTGGGGCATTCTCGCGGATAAACGCAGCGAGAATTTCCATAATTGTCCAATGGTCTTTGTGAGAATCTTTGGCAATTCTTTCTAAAGCATAGATTGCAGCAAACCGCGTTTCAATCTTTTCATTTCCTAACTGTTCAATTGCTTTAGAAAAACGTTCTGGAACAATTTCTTCTATAGCTTTTTGGGTGTTATTAACGCCAGTTTCGATATTGTTGTCCCAACCTAACGCCCCAAAAAGGATTTTAGTTAACGCACTCTGATTGTCGCCAAAAGAGAGTCTAGAAGTATAGTAAGCATTAATTATTAATGCTAACCCTCCAATCATTATGGCAATAGTTGTTAATGCTTGATTAATATATTCTATTTTTTCTTGATTTGGAAATCCTTCAATATTTTCAAAGAATGAGAAAATTAGAGTTAATGTGAAAATAAATATAATTGAGACAAATACCAACAAAGTCGTGAGTCCATTTGTCTTTATGAGAGATATGTCATAAGTCTTCATATCTGGCTCCTTTCGGAAGTAAATTTAGGTTGATTTTAAGAGTATCTGTAGCGTTATGATAGAGTACAAACACGTAACTACTTGATAGCTTTTTAAATGTATTTCATAGAAATTATCTATAAAATTTTTGATAACTTGATTTTTTAAACATTTCAAACATTCTCTAAATTGTGGTAGTTAGTGGTAGAGACACAGCATTGTTATGCTTACAGTGAGGCTATTCCAGGCAATTGAAACGTTTGTATTACTTGTAAAGAATAGTTTAAAATCTGTAACACTAACGAGGTTCATCTAATTATTCAGGTTGATCACAAACACCTAAGTAGGGCTTGCTGAAAAAGAAAGAAAAGGTGACAGTCTGTAGATAAAAAGACCCTAGAAGTATATTCAGGTGCAAGGAAAGAAGGTAAAATAGCCCAAAATCCTTGCATGACAGTGGTCAGCC